>Ga0183099_1000096_pt1 | contig 90773 bp, 83 predicted proteins | sample Biomet1_FD_127788 | JGI IMG/M metagenome (GOLD analysis project Ga0183099, IMG submission 127788) | Microbial communities from bioreactor (seeded with anoxic lake sediment) at LBNL, California, USA - Biofuel metagenome 1 | ecosystem: Engineered > Bioreactor > Anaerobic > Unclassified ...
AAATACAATGGCAAAAGAAAAAGAACCAGCTGAAGAAAAGTCTCCGGCAAACGAAAAGCTGAAAGCCCTTCAGGCTGCAAATACAATGGCAAAAGAAAAAGAACCAGCTGAAGAAAAGTCTCCGGCAAACGAAAAGCTGAAAGCCCTTCAGGCTGCAATGGAAAAAATCGAAAAAAGCTACGGCAAAGGTTCTATCATGAAAATGGGTGATGAGGCCATCGAAGATATCCCCGTCATCTCTACCGGCTCCATTTCGTTGAATGCTGCTTTGGGAGTCGGCGGTTATCCCCGTGGACGTGTCATTGAAATATACGGCCCGGAATCTTCCGGTAAAACAACCCTGGCCATACATGCAATTGCAGAAGCGCAAAAAGCCGGAGGTATAGCTGCTTTTATCGATGCAGAGCATGCCTTTGACCGATTCTATGCTTCCAAACTGGGTGTTGACGTAGAAAATCTCTGGATTTCCCAACCGGACTGTGGTGAACAAGCCCTGGAGATTACCGAGCAGTTGATCCGTTCTTCAGCAATCGACATCATCGTCATCGACTCGGTTGCAGCACTAACCCCCAAAGCCGAAATAGAAGGCGATATGGGTGATTCCAAGATGGGCCTGCAAGCCCGCTTGATGTCCCAGGCCTTACGTAAGCTAACGGCCGCCATCAACAAAACCAATACCACCTGCATATTTATCAACCAGCTGCGTGACAAGATTGGCGTTGTTTTCGGCAACCCGGAAACCACAACAGGTGGTAATGCTCTGAAGTTCTATGCTTCCGTCCGCCTCGACATCCGTCGTATCGGCCAAATCAAGGACGGAGACGAATCTACGGGTAACCAGACCCGCGTCAAGGTTGTCAAAAATAAGGTGGCTCCCCCATTCCGTAAAGCAGAATTTGACATTATGTATGGCGAAGGCATTTCCCATTCAGGGGAACTCGTTGACCTTGGTGTTGAATATGGCATCGTCAAAAAGAGCGGTTCCTGGTTCAGCTACGGTGAGACCAAACTAGCACAAGGTCGTGAATCGACAAAAGATCTCATGAAGGAAAACCCTGAGCTGGCAGAAGAAATCGAGGCTAAAATCTACGCAGCCCTCAAGGAAAAGCATAGCAAATAAACAGAAAGTAAGTTTCACTTACAGGATCCAATAAAAAAAGTGGGAAACCGAACATACGGGTTTCCCACTTTTTGTTTATTCAGATACGTTTTATTCAAAAATGCCCAAACTGTCGCAATACGCAATTTCCGCATCCACTACAACATGGATCTCGTCCTCGGTATAGACTCCAACTTTATCCTTTTTTGCGTTCTTGACGACAAAAGCCGTCAATTCATCCAAATCTATATCAACTTCCGTCTCTTCGTCCTTCAGATAGCCTTTCTTTTCATAAAACTCATAAATGAGATCCACCAGATAGTTCAGATCATCGTCGCTAAACTTTTCTTTCAGCTCCTGAGGCAATTGGTTACGAATAAACTTGATGGCTTCATCGTCATCGTACTCCATGAAATCTTCATCATCTACATTCATAATGTCTGTTTTTTAGTAAAAGATTCAAAATTTTGATCAATGTGTTTATCCCTAAACCCAAGAAAATAAAGAATACCATCCAGCCCAATGGTTGATATGGACTGGCCTGCACTCTCTTTAACTTTAGGCTTGGCATGAAAGGCTATACCCAAACCGGAAAGGTTTATCATGGGTAAATCGTTGGCACCATCACCAACAGCAATGGTTTGCTGCAAATCAATATGTTCAACCTGAGCTATCAGGCGCATTAATTCAGCTTTTCTTTTTCCGTCCACAACATCGCCAATGTACTTACCTGTCAGTTTTCCATTTTCCACTTCAAGCTCATTGGCATAGACATAATCCACTCCGAAACGCTTTTTGAGATGCTCTCCGAAATAAGAAAAACCACCGGAGAGAATTGCGACCTTAAAGCCGCAACGTTTCAGGACGGACATCAGCTTGTCTGCTCCATCCATGATGGGCAGGTTTTCCGCAATCTCTTTCATAATGGACTCGTCAAGTCCTTTGAGAAGAGATACCCTTCTGGTAAAACTTTCCTTAAAGTCTATTTCACCACGCATGGCGGACTCCGTGATAGCCCTTACCTGATCTCCTACACCAGCCCTGTCGGCCAACTCATCAATAACTTCGGTCTTGATAAGGGTTGAATCCATATCAAAACATATCAGCCTGCGGTTTCGCCTGAAAATGTTGTCTTCCTGGAAAGATATATCCACGTTGAGTTCGGCAGAAAGCTGGACCAAACTGCGCTGAATCTGCATCTTGTTCTTGAGATCTCCGCGAACGGACAATTCAATACATGAGCGCACATCCTCATCGGTCTTGTCCAATGGAATTCGCCCCGTAATGCGTTTGATGGAATCAATATTGAGTTTTTCTCCAGCTATCACCTTGGTCACTCTGGAAACCTGTTCAGCTAACAGACTTTTTCCGAGCAATGTTACAATGTAGCGTCCCATTCCTTGTGCATTGACCCAGGTGGTGTAATGTTCATCCGACACCCAGGAAAAGCGGATGCTTACTCCCATTTCCGAGGCTTTGAAAAGAAGTTCCTTCATCGCATCACCGGAATGGGTTTTGTCATGGATGCGAAAAAGAATACCTAAAGAAAGGCTATGGTGAATGTCTGCCTGACCAATATCTAGAATCTCCGCGCCAAAGCGTCCGAGAACTTCCGTCATGGCAGAGGTTACACCAGGACGGTCTTCACCGGTGATGCTCACCAAAATAATTTCGTGTTCTGTCGCCATCTTTTTCCTTAAGAATTCCGGTTATGCTTTAGCCGCTTCTTCTGTATTCTCTTCTACAACTGAAAAATCGGCATTTCCTGTTTCTACCAGAATATTGTACCATTGGATCAGCTTCTTGATATCGGTAGGATATACTCGTTCGCGGTCAAAATCAGGGAGTATTTCCGCAAAGAAATTACGAAGGGTACTCGCATCAGACTTGGGGTCTATGCTAGCTTTAGCCCCACTTTCCTTGGCTTTGAGAGCCTCCAGGATTTCACGAAGCGGTTTATCATCCCCCGTGGTGAACATAGAGACATCGTTCAATGCAACCACTTTATCCGTAGAGTGTGCGGGCATGCGTTTACCATCCGTCAAGGATTCGACAATCAACATATTTTTACCTTGAGAAATGACTTTGTATAGACCTGGCTTTCCAGAAATAGCTACAACTTTCTTCAACATTTTTGTTAGTCTTTTAGTGATTTATAAGTGTATTAATTGTAAAGGTGTTAAGACAATTTTAAGAGAATTCTTTCAACCTGAGGAAGGATGGGTTGAATGCCGTCGTTTACAACAATGATGTGTGATTTACTGATACGCTCGTTATCGGATATCTGATTGTTTATGCGTGCCCTTACATCTTCGGGGCTCAAACCGCTACGTTTACAAACGCGTTCTACCCGAAGCTCTTCGGGTGCTGTCACGCAAATAATCTGGTCAAAAAAATGTTCCAGGCCTGCCTCAAACAAGATCGCCGTTTCCTGTACTACCACAGGACAATTCAAATGTTCCGCGACCCATGATTTGAAATCACGCTCAACGGCCGGGTGGATGAGCGCATTGACAACCTTGAGGGTCCGTTCATCGTTGAATATTCGTTTTGACATGTAAGAACGGTCCATTTGACCATTTACATAGATTTCCGGACCAAAAAAATCGATAAGGTATCGCTTCAACTCTTCATCCGTATCACAAAGCACCTTGGAACGTACATCCGAATTGTAAACGGGTACACCCATTATACGAAGCGTTTCGGCAACAACCGTCTTACCGCTTCCAATGCCACCTGTCAAACCTAGTATCTTCATTTACTTTTTCTCTATCAGGCAATCGACATTTTCAGGATAAATTCTGAGATTACGCACATTTTGGGGGCTTTTGGTCAATGCGACTTTCTGTGAAATCTTTTCAGATTTCAAAAGGTTGGCCCGATCGACAGCTATCGTAAAGTCTTTTGCTGAAACTTTGGAATAGGCCGATAACGCAACAAAAAAAGTCACTTTCACACTGGACGGAAAGGAAAGCAGGTTTTCACCGGCCGGAAAATTCACTCCGGTTACGGGAATCGTCAGGCTTCCTTCCGTAAATTCTTCCACATTCAACCGCACTTTGACCGTTTTTGTTGAAAACACGACTCCATCTATGGGTAACAGTTTCACGGTAGCGATGATGCTTTTGTTTATACTTTCAAGTTCCAGAAGTTCGGTTTCCACTTTTTTCACGTTTTCCAGAACACTCGACGGAGCATAAAGACTGACGCTTGACGGCTCGACAATAGGATTGTCTATCAACATATATTGCTGCGAAAGTGTAATTCTGGAGTTAAGATGAACCGGAACGGTCCTGGTTGCTTTTTCTGCGAAATAGACAGAAATCTTGGCAGGATTGATACTGAGCAACTGAGTGGTTGACATCAAATGGCTGCGCACGACCGAATCGAAGGAGGATGCAGGAATAGTAACAATTCCATCCTTACGGTACCAATCAAGCAAATCCACGTGAATAATCATGTCTTTGCGGTGCCGGTAATAATAATAAAGATTCGTTCCTTTATCGCGCAAAGTTACATGAATTGTTTTGGGCAATTCGTTGGTGATGGAAATGTGGGCCGGCACCTCATTATAGGATACAGGAATGCTTATCTCAATCTCACTAACATCCTGAAGACTTTGAAGTACCCAGAAAAAGCAGGAGATTAAAAGGAAAATCAGAAAAATCGACACTTCTTTGCTCAAGGATTTCTTGAAAAAGGCGCGAATTTTTCTGATTATTTTTTTTAGAAACGTCAATATGCTTGAAGATTCTTTCACGAAAAGGGTTTATTTCTTTTCTTCAGTAGTATTGGCTTCTGTACCAGCAGCAAAAACAGCTGATTTTTCAACACGGATACGAACATTGTCTGAAATTTCAAGGATAAAAGAATCCTCTTTTACTTCACGGATTTTACCATAGATACCGCCGGAAGTGACAACGCGATCACCATTCTTAAGTGCAGCCCTGGCCTTTTGAATTTCTTTCTGCTTCTTGTTCTGCGGACGAATCATGAAAAAGTAGAAAACGACGAAAATAAGTATCAAGGGAAGGAATGCACCAAGGCCACCGGCAGCACCGGTCGTAGCTGCTGCTTGTTGTAAGAAAATACTTGCTAAAGCCATAATTGTTTATATTTAGTTATACTTTACGGATTATAATTCGCAAATATACTTATTTTTTAGAGATAATCAAGTCAAAGAACAGGATTTGAAAACAAGTCACAAGGACTTTGTCGAAAGGGCTCAAGGCTCCTTGCCGATCCTGGCAGGAAACAAAAATTGCCGGCAGAACAGAGACTCGCCGGCAATTTTCCAATAAGTTATTTTGAATCAAGCCTTGAAAAGCTTGTTTTGTTTACGAAGGTCTGTGACAATATGATCAAGCGTTCCGTTGACAAAAACGCCACTCTTCAGGGTGCTATACGTTTTAGCTATGTCAATGTATTCATTGAGACTGACATTGACGGGTATTCCTTCTATTTCCATGATTTCAGCCAATGCAACCTGCAGAATGAGCAAGTCCATCATGGCCAGCCTTTCTATATCCCAGTTTTTTACAGCTTCATCAATCAACGCACGGTATCGTTCACGATTTCTGATGGATGCACAGAAGAGGTCGGAGGCAAACTTACGGTCAGCTTCGTCCTTGAACATGGGCAGCAGCTCTTGTTCTGCACCGCTCTCAGGTTTAAAGCGTTTGATGGTTTTCATCACAAACGTAATGATAATATCCAGATCATCGTTCCAATAGATGCTTTGTTCTTCCAACACCTCGTTGAGGTCTTCACTCTTCTGGAGAATGTTCTTGAAGATTTTGCGCCAGATTTCCTGATCAGCCTCATAGCTACTTTCGGGTGCATCCATGTATTCTGCATAAAAATTGCTGGCTACAATGGCTTCATAGACCGATTTCACAAAAGCGTCGTAGTTGACCCAGGACATTGGAGTTTTGTTCAGGTAGGACTCCAATGCTTCATTTTTGGCCAACTGAGCAACAAATGCATTTTCTATGAAACGACAGTTGGGATTTTTTTCTTCTTCTGTCGGGATGTACTTGTTTTTAGCTGCATCAATACGCTGATAAGCGTAATTGTTGACGGCAAGAATGAGTTGGAGAAGGTAATGATATAAATCACAGGCTTTTTCGATGCTGTGGAAAAACTCTTTTTCGGCTTTGGCCAGGTCTTTTGTGTCGCTTTGGTAGTAAGCATAGACCATTTGGACCACCTTGATGCGAATTAGAACGCGGTTTATCATTGTTTGAAGGAGCTACTTTATTTTCGCTGCGAAAGTACTACAAAAATTCTGAAAAGAACGTTGGTAGTGTGAAATAAAATTAGGAAATTTGGAAAATTAAATATTTGGAAATATGGGACGAGTATTTTATAAAGCCCATATTCTCAGAACTAAACAGACTAAAATGGAAGATTACAGAAGGGATGATTTTGATGGTCGTGAAAAGGAAATTGCATACAGCCGTTCTGTCAAAGCCGGAAAGCGTATTTACTACCTCGACGTTAAACGCAGCAGAAACGACGACTTATATTTGTCATTGACTGAAAGCAAGAAAAAAGTATCTGGTGACCCTGACAGTCCCGATGTCTCCTATGAAAAGCACAAAATTTTCCTCTACAAGGAAGACTTGTCTAAATTTACGGAGGCACTGATCGATGTCATCAAATACATGCAAAAACAAAGTACACCGGACGAAGTGGAGGAAACTTCCGACAAAAACCTCACCGATGAACTTATCCATTCTGTAATTGAAGATGATGCCTTAGAGGAAATCAGCGACTCTGAACCGCCCATCAAGCTTAATTTGGGCGATTTTGAGTAAAAAGCCTCTGAATTTTTGGCTATCTGATTCATTTTTCCTACTTTTGCGCCGCTTTTGACACATCCGTGTGATGGGAAAATTTAGAAGCAAATTCTTGAAATTTTTGAGTAACACAAAAACAAAAAACAATGAAAACATTAGAACTGAACGGTACTTTGAGACCGGATTTCGGCAAAAAAGCAACAAAAGCCATCCGCAAAGAAGGCGATGTACCCTGCGTACTTTACGGAGGAGAAAATGTCATTCACTTTCAGGTAGCTGACAATGATCTTCGTGCATTGATCTTTACTCCTGAAATCTTTCTTGTACAATTGAATATTGATGGCAAAAAATACAACTCCATCCTGAAAGATTCCCAATTTCACCCGGTAAAAGATACCATCCTTCACTTGGATTTCCTCGAAGTATTCGAACAGAAACCAATCGTAATGGAAGTACCGGTTCGTCTGAACGGTTTGGCACAAGGTGTTAAAGACGGTGGTAAACTGAGCCAGGAACTCCGCAAACTGAAAGTAAAAGGCTTGTACAACAACATCCCTGAAGTCCTGAACATCGACGTAACCAGCTTAGGCTTGGGCAAAACCATGCAGGTTGGCTCACTGAACTTCGAAAACATCGAAATCATTACCTCAAAACAAGCGATCGTATGCGCTGTGAAACTGACCCGTGTTGCACGTGGTTTGGCTGCTGCTGCCGCAAAAGAAGGCAAGTAATCCCAAACAAGATAAATGGAAAAGCCGGGCCTTTGTGTCCGGCTTTTTTTTATTTTTGCAACTGAATAACAAACACTATCTGAAATGCAATATTTGATCGTGGGTTTAGGGAACATCGGTGATGAATACCAACATACCCGTCACAACATAGGATTTGACATTCTTGACAACCTGGCGCAGGACGCCGGTGTTCATTTCAGCGACCAACGATACGGAGCAATCGGTGAGATGAAGCTCAAAGGCCATGTTCTGACCCTGCTTAAACCCTCCACTTTTATGAATCTGAGTGGAAATGCCGTGCGTTACTGGATGCAAATGAAGAAGATTCCGTTGGAAAATGTGCTGATAGTCGTAGACGACCTGGCCCTGCCCTTCGGCAGCCTTCGCCTCAAACCGGAAGGCAGCAACGCCGGACATAACGGACTGGGACATATTCAGGAAACGCTTGGAACCACCAAATATGCTCGTCTGAGATTTGGTATCGGCAACGATTACTCTAAAGGCCGTCAAATCGAATATGTGCTTAGCGGATGGGCTCCTGAGCAATTGGAAACCATGCCTGAACGAATAGACCTGGCGGGGGAAATCATCAAAAGTTTCTGCCTGGCCGGCATTCAAAGAACCATGAACGATTATAACAAACGGTAAATGGCAACAGAAGTTCGCATAGACAAATGGTTGTGGTCGGCACGTATCTTCAAAACACGCACCATCGCCGCCGAAGCTTGCAAAAAAGGCAGGATCAGCATTGCCGGAAGCAATATGAAAGCCTCCAGAACCGTAAAAGCGGGAGATGTTATTGAAGTACGGAAACCGCCCATCACCTGGTCGTTCAAAGTATTACAGGCCATAGACCATCGTATCGGAGCCAAACTGGTAAACGATGTCATGGAAAATGTAACCCCTCCGGAGCAACTTGAAATTCTCGAACTGAGCAAAGCAAGCGGCTTCGTCAACCGTGCCAAAGGTACCGGCCGACCGACCAAAAAAGACAGGCGCTCTTTGGAAGGTTTCGCCGAAGGCACAGACGATGGTTTCGATTTTGAGTTTGACTTTGAGGGAGAGAACTGACAGCCTGAGCAAACATGTGCAAAACCACCGACTTAAGCATCATCATACTGAATTACAACGGCCAATACTGGCTGGAACGGGCATTGCGCTCGATCGAGAAAAATTACCTTCCCTTCACAATATATCGGGTTAGTGTGACAGTGGTGGACAATGCCAGCACCGACCATTCCGTCGATTTTTTAAAAACAATTGACTGGGTAAGGCTTATCGAAGCCGACCATAACGGCGGTTACGCCTATGGAAACAACCTGGCCCTGAGAGAAAACACATCAAAGTATGTTTTACTACTGAACAACGATACAGAGTTTACAAAATACACCTCCAACCTTGATCTGCTTGTCGAATATATGGATAAGCACCCCCAAACAGGAATCATAACCCCCAGAGTTGAACTGGCAAATGGCCACATTGATAAAGCCTGTCATCGAGGGGAACCAAAACCATGGATTGCTCTCTCCTACCTGACCGGATTGGAAAAAAATTTCCCAAAATCCCGTTTTTTTGGTCGCTATCATCAAGGGTTCAAGAACATGGACAAACCACATACCGTTGATTCTTGCTCAGGTGCAGTAATGTTTATCCGCACATCGGCCATCAAAAAAACAGGGTTGCTGGACGAAAGGTTTTTCATGTACGGTGAAGATTTGGACTGGTGCAAACGATTCAGGGAGTCCGGCTATCAAATCATTTACCATCCTGGAGCATCGGTGATTCATCATAAATACAAGTCAGGGATTGAAAACGACAATCAGGATGCTCAAAAAAAAGCAAAATCCTGGTTTTACAACTCCATGCTGCTGTTTTATGAAAAACATTACAGTTCAACCTACCCACAGATACTCAATAGTCTGATTCGATGGCTGATTACAGCCAAATGCAAATATGTTCGCTAAGCTCGGCGTCCCTAATTTCCAAAACACTGGTATACAAACACATCCGCTTTTCCTTCAGATATTTTATTCCATTTTTTCAACAGGCCGGACTCCTGAAAGCCACACTTTCGGAACAACCGCAGACTGGGTACATTGCTTGCCGGTATAAAAGCATAAATCTGATCCATTTTCAGGAACTGAAAGGCATACTCTTTTAGAAGATCCAGAGCCTGAGTGGCATAAGACTTGCCTTGATACGCTTCATCAATAAGAATTCCTATTCCGGCGCGGTTATGGAACGGCTCAAAGTCATACAGGTCAATGGTTCCAGCGGGCAGTCCGGAACTCTTGTCCTCCACGATCATCCGGATCTGCTTGGCCTCATAAATATCAAGGGTTGCATTTTCCAAATATTGATGCAAAACATATTTGGAAAAAGGGCTCAGGGTATTTCCATACTCCCACAGGCTTGTATCGTTTTCCCATTTATACAGGAACTCCAAATCTTCCGGCTCCAACGCCCGAAGTCGAATAATTTCATTTTCAAGCAGTTTCATGTCAAAATTATTAGGTTTATAGGAAATACATCCAGAATTATGGTTCAGGAAAAGACTCTGAATCCTTGCCTGAGTCGGGATCAGATTCCGGATCCAGAAAGATTTCAGATTCAGAGTCCGGTTTAAACTCCGGTTCCGGCTCCATCAGATGGGTCTCAGCTTCAAGCCTTCCTCTGGTTGGCAATATAAACATGCACAAACAGATCACGACCAGAAACAGCATAAACGTTCCATTCATGGATGTTAGCACATGCATGAACAAAACCAGCAATCCAAGAATGAAAAAAACGGACTGGCGGATGGTCGCATATTTCTCATACCTCCTGAGACGTAAACAGACATCAGACACTTCAACCAGCATCTTCATCCTGTTTCTGGACCAGACCAATACACCTGGAATACCGCCAAGCAAAGCCAGTATCAGCAACTGTTGCATATTTACGGCAAGAGCGTCGTTCAGTCTCGAAAATCCAAAATCCGTAGTGAAACAAACAATTGCAAGCACTATCAAAATCAGAAACCAAACCAAAAAATTGGTTTTCAATTTTCGTTGTACAGCAACAATTTTCCTTTCGTCGTTCATGATCTTTTGGTTGAGTAAATCGTTATCCTTTAAAATCTATCCTATTGACAATGGAACGCCCCAAAGTAACTTCATCGGCGTATTCAAGTTCATCCCCAACAGCTATACCTCTGGCAATGGTCGTGATTTTCACATCAAGGCCGGCCAGCTTACGGTAGAGATAAAAGGCGGTCGTGTCGCCTTCCATCGTGGCGGACAGGGCCATGAGCACTTCATCCACTTCCTTCTTGCGTACACGCTCCACCAGCGTATCAATCTCCAGATCCGACGGACCGATACCATCCATAGGAGAAATAAGCCCGCCAAGCACATGGTAAACCCCCGTGTACTGGCCTGTATTTTCTACGGCCATGACTTCCCGAACATTTTCAACGACACAGACCAAACGGTGATCCCGTCTTTCGTCGGCACAGATGTTGCATATATCCGTATCGGAAATATTATGGCAGCATGAACAATAATGCACCTCCTGTTTCAAGCGTACCACCGCATTCCCAAACTGGGTGACCTGGTCTTCCGATTGCCGCAGCAAATGCAACACCAACCGCAACGCCGTCTTCTTTCCGATGCCGGGGAGCTTGGAAAATTCATTGACAGCATCCTCTAACAAGACAGAAGGGTACGATTGGTTCATTTCATTCAGGCTTTAGCATTTTCACAAATATACATCAAATTGCCATTCCATCAAACCTATGAGAAATAATATTAACTTTGCCGACGTTATGAACGGAATATGGATTTTAGTCATATTATTGGGCTACTTCGCCCTATTGATGCTGATTTCAGCAATAACAGGAAAGCAAAAGGAAAATGACAGTTTCTTCACCGGAAACAGAAAGTCTCCATGGTACGTCGTAGCCATTGGCATGATAGGGACGTCCATCTCCGGCATCACTTTTGTATCCGTGCCCGGAATGGTCAGGGAAAACGGTTTTCTGTACATGCAGACTGTGGCCGGTTTCTTTTTCGGATACATCCTGATAGCCCAGGTCCTATTGCCTTTGTATTACAAGCTGGAGGCACCAAGCATATATGTATACCTCAGGGACCGTTTCGGAAAACAGGCCTACAAAACCGGAGCCTGGTTCTTTCTGATTTCCAAAGCCATCGGATCGTCCATCCGGGTTTATGTGGCTGCACTCATGCTTCAGGTTTCGCTGTTCGGCAGCTGGCATGTTCCATTCGGCGTAACCGTTGTTTCCCTTATTTTCATGATATGGCTGTACACCCACAGAGGTGGCATCAAGACGATCGTCTGGGCGGATATCCTGCAATCGCTTTGCATGCTCGGAGCGCTTATACTCATTGTCCTTCAGCTTGGCAAGGCCTTGGGGCAGGACACCGCCGGCATCGTGAGCACCATCCGATCCAGTGAATATTTCAAATTGGTGGAATGGTCGGACTGGGGCAACAAGCAACATTTTGTCAAGCAATTCTTTAGTGGGATATTTATTGCTTTGGTTATGACAGGTCTTGATCAGGGCATGATTCAAAAGAACAGGTCAATCCGGAAACTGAGGGATGCGCAAAAAAACATGTACTGCTATGGCCTGGCCTTCGTTCCTGTCAACTTTATTTTTCTGTCCTTGGGAACCCTGATGTATATCTTTGCAGCCAAAGAAGGCATTGCCCTGCCCGCCGCTTCAGATGAAGTCCTGCCCATGCTCGCCACCCAAGGATACCTGAATACGACGGTGACCATCCTATTTATGATTGGTATCATCTCTACCGCCTTCTCCAGCGCCGACACAGCCATGGCTTCCATGACTACGTCTTTTTGTGTGGACATTCTTGAAAAAGAAAACGATGTAAAAACCAGGCAAAGGGTTCATTTCTCCATGGCCGTACTGTTCGTTCTCATCATCCTTATTTTCAGGGCTTTTAACAGCACAAGCCTCATTGACGCCATCTACACCATTGTTTCCTATACATACGGTCCTTTACTTGGCATGTACACTTTCGGACTTTTTACAAAAAGAACGGCAAAGGACAAATTCATTCCAAGAATCGCCGTATCTTCGCCTATCCTGTGTTATCTGTTGCAGATGTTTACAAGCTATTGCTACGGTTACCACTTCGGATATGAGCTTTTGATGCTGAACGGCCTGCTTACATTCAGCGGCCTTTGGTTTACTTCTTCTAAAAAAACGACCTATGGAAATCTCTAGTGCAACTTTTGTAATCAGCAACTCCAAACTTTCAGGCTGTCCCAATGACGGCAAACCGGAATATGCCTTTATTGGACGTTCGAATGTCGGAAAGTCTTCATTGATCAACATGCTGACCGGTATCAGGGATTTAGCTAAAACCTCCTCCAAACCCGGAAAGACTTTGCTGATCAATCATTTTCTGGTCAACCAGTCCTGGTATATCGTCGACCTTCCCGGCTATGGATTTGCCAAGATCAGCAAGAAGATGCGGGAAGAACTCCATAAGATGATCACCGGCTATGTGCTCAAACGGGAGCAAATGGCTTGCTTGTTTGTACTGATAGATTCCAGACATGAAGCTCAGGCCATCGATCTTGAATTCATGGAGTTTCTGGGAGAAAGTGGAATACCTTTTGCCATCGTTTTTACAAAAGCCGACAAGGTCACCCAGGCAGAGGTTGGAAGCAATATCAGGAAATATAAGGCAAAAATGCAGGAAACCTGGGAAGAACTGCCAAAGATGTTTATTACTTCCTCCGAAAAGAAAAGAGGCAGCAAGGAAATTCTTCAGTATATTGAAGAGATCAATGCTTCTTTGCCTTCAGAGAAGTCAGAATAGACCCATCCAGGTATTTTATAGATCTATATTTCTTATTATTAAGCCAATAAAAGCAGCCAAAGGCTGAAACCGTTCCCACAAACGAACCAGCTTCCACGTCTATAAGAAAATGCTGCGACAGATACATTCTGGAATAGCCCACCAATATGGCCAGTGTCAAAAAAAGGAACTTATAGGTCGGATGCCTTGTTATCAAGGCCAACACAATAAAAAGCGCAAACGCACCGGCGGTATGCCCGGAAGGAAAGCTGTGCATGCTGTGCAAGCGAACATTATCCACGACGTGGAGCGGTATAAGATGTTCAAAAACCACCTTGGGACGAGGAGTGTCTGCAACTCTCTTCAACACCTGAACCAGCAGCGATGCAATGGTTGAAGAAACAGCAGCAATCAAAGCAAAACGATATTTAACCAGCGCCAGAATCAAGATGATCGGGCCAATCAGCAGAAAAGCACCAAACTGTGTCAGGTATTTGAAAAAGTAATCAAAAAAAGGAGTATTGAGCCTGTTAATGAATAAGTGGATGGTTACCTTTGAAAAAATCAGGAGAATAATGATTCCACCTATCAGGAAAACCGAGTAGGGAATAATAATAGCAGAATCCTTTTTCAAGATAGGTTTTAAAGAAATCATACCTTTTTATGATATAGAGTCGATCAATATATTTCCGGAACCTTGCAGACTGAATCCACTATTTTGTACAATCGCAATGGTGCTCCGGAGGCAAAAATAATATTTTTTTACCATCCTATTACAGGAATATAGAGCACCTTCTAAAAAAAATTGTATTTTTGCGGAAGTTAAATCTTTTAAAAAGTGGACTTATTCGAACGTATTCGAACTTCTGAAGAGCCTTCATCTAAGCTAGCCAGACAATTACACGGTTATTTCACCTATCCAAAACTGGAAGGAGAACTTGGCCCTCGCATGAAATTTCGCGGACGCGAAATCCTCAACTGGAATATTAGTGACCATCTTGGCCTTGGCAGTAACAAGGAAATCAGACTAAACGACGAAGAGCTTGTCCAAAAATGGGGACTATCCTACCCTGTCGGAAACCGGATCATGTCCGGACAAACGAGCATGCATGAGAAACTGGAATCTGTTTTGGCTGAATTTATCGGCAAAGAAGACGCTTTTGTACTCAATTACGGCTACCAGGGTTTCACTTCCATCGTTGATGCCCTTTGTGGCAGAAACGACGTCATTGTATACGATGCCCAAGTCCATGCCTGCCTAGTGGATGGCATACGCCTTCACCTTGGCAAACATTACGTATACCAACACAACGACACCGACAGCCTGGAAAAGCAGCTCATCAAAGCGCTGGCACAAGCTGAAGAGACCCAGGGCGGCGTCATGGTCATTACTCATGGTGTATTCGGCACCATCGGTGAATATGCCCCGCTTGATAAAATCGTTGAGCTCAAGAAAAAATATCCGTTCCGTCTTCTTGTAAACGATGCCGACGGCTTTGGCATAGAAGGTCCCACGGGTGCTGGCACCGGTGAACACTTCGGTGTCAATGACGAGATTGACATTTATCTGGGTTCCTTTTCAAAAGCTTTTGCGTCATTGGGAGCCTTTGTTGCAGGGCCTGAGGATATCATGAACTACCTGAGATACCACACGCGTACACAGATTCATTCCAAAGCATTGCCTATCGTTTATGTCTGTGGCATGCTCAAGCGGCTGGAATATTTGAAAGACAATATAAAGCTATTGAAGGACCTCCACAAAAAAGTAGACTATCTCCGCAAGGAACTTAAGAAGCACGAATTCGATACCGGCAACTCAGAAACTTGCGTTGTCCCCATTTTTCTTCCCTGTACCATTTACGAAGCACTCAACCTGGTCATCGACTTGCGCGAGAACTACAACATATTTTGCCCCATCCTTGTCTATCCTTATGTTGTGAAAGGACAGCTGTTGCTGCGCTTTCTGCCCACGACACGGCACACCAAAGAAGATATTGACTTTACGGTCAAGGCGCTGGTCAATGTCAGGGATACCCTTACCCAAGGCAAGTACAACACAGACCGTTCGGATTTCTTCGGAGAAATCTGATTTATCCATTTTCTTCTATAAGCTTAAAGTTAATAGGGCTCATAGGCTGGCAACGCACCGATTATTTAATAGTTGAAGGGCTGGCATCAAAAAATATTTAAGCTATCTTTGCAGTGGTACTTCGGGTTATGTAAAATTCATGATTCGTAAACCAACCAGTAAAGTCTTTCACTATCAGAATTTATAACTTATTGAACATCAATCATGGTAACAATGCATAATTGGTTTGAATGCAAAATACAATACGAAAAGCTTTCAACCGAAGACGGAAAACAAAAAAAAGTAGCCGATACTTATTTGGTCGACGCTTTGAGCTTTACGGAAGCCGAAGCACGTCTGATCAAAGAAGTTACCCCTTATATGACAGGAGAATTCACCGTTGTTAACATCAAGCGCTCGAAAATCTATGAGATCTTCGATTCCCCGGAAGGAGACCGTTGGTATCGGGCCAAAGTGCTGTTCATTATCCTGGATGAAGAAAAAGGTACAGAGAAAAAAGTTCCGAGCAATATGCTGATTCAGGCTCTTGATATCAAGTCTGCCCTGGTTCGCCTGGAAGAAGGTATGAAAGGAACCATGAGTGACTACGAAATTGCAAAAATTGAGGATACCCCCATTCTCGACATTTTCCCATATGGCGCAGATTCCATCAACACTCAAAACGCCGACTTGGAACAATAAAAATACATCATCATGTCCGTTGCAGAAACCATCCATCGTATAAACCAAGAACTTCTTCCTGCAGCCACAAGACTGGTGGCTGTATCAAAGTTTCACCCGAAAGAAGCCATTTTGGAAGCCTATGAAGCTGGCCAGCGAATTTTTGGAGAGAGCAGGGTTCAGGAACTTTGTGAAAAACAGTCCGCTTGCCCAAACGATATTGAATGGCATTTTATTGGTCACCTTCAAACCAACAAGATCAAACAAATCACACCTTTTGTTTCCCTGATACATGGAGTCGATAGTTTAAAGCTACTCAGGGAAATCAATAAAGAAGGTGAAAAAATTGGCAGGGTTATCCCCTGCTTGCTACAAATCCATATAGCAACGGAAGAAAGTAAGTTTGGTTTCAGCTTTGAAGAATGCGACGAAGTTGTTTCAGGCGATGTCCTCAAGAAATTGAGATACATAAGCCTTCGTGGTCTAATGGGTATGGCAACGCTCACTGAAAATCCGGACCAAATCCGTTCCGAATTCCGAAGCCTTAAAAACTATTTTGACAAGCTGAAGAAGGGCTATTTTAAGGACACTCCCGCATTCTGCGAGATTTCCATGGGCATGTCTGACGACTACAAAATTGCCCTTGAGGAAGGGAGCACCATGGTGCGCATTGGAAGCGCCATTTTCGGTTCAAGAGTCTATTGACGCTTTCGCTTAGGTCGATTTTTTATATCGGTTATCGATATATATACAGAAAAGCACCCCAAAAGTTTTTATCCGACTTTTGGGGTGCTTTTCAAAAAGGCAATCTCGTTTTTACAACGATATTTTATCGACTCTTTTCTGATGCCGGCCTCCTTCAAATGGGGTATCAAAGAATGCTTTCACAATAAGGACAGCATCTTCTTTGCTGATGAAACGGGCAGGAAGGCATAGCACATTCGCATCGTTGTGTTGCCTTGCCAGCTTGGCCATTTCCGGCATCCAGCAAAGTGCTGCACGTATTCCCTGATGTTTGTTAACCGTCATGCAAACACCTTGCCCCGAACCACAGATGGCAATACCACGGGATGCCTCACCGTCTTCAACGGCTTCTGCAAGAGGGTGCGCAAAATCAGGATAATCACAACTATCTGGCGAATAGGTGCCAAAATTCGTAAATTCTATGTTTTCGGCAGAAAGCCAATCAAGAAGAGATTCTTTCAATTCATATCCGGCATGATCACTGCATATCGCGACCGGTACGTCATCGGAGTTCATAATTTTTTATAAATTGGTTACGTTTGGCAAAGATACGGAAAAATTATTTGGATATAAAAATAATCTAACGGATGTATACCAATGAATACGAATATATTACGATTTTGATCGTTTGGGCATGCAAAAAGATGCTTTTTCTGTTAAATCCAGAAAACTTTATGCCCGTAAAAAAACGATCAGAGTCAATTATTCGCTAAAAAAACAAGGCTGCCCAAATGATTTGAACAGCCTTGCTGGTATATTCTGAAAAGGTTTTTCTTAAAGAATGGCCTTCACTTGTTTATAAACATTTTCTGCAGTAAAACCGAGCTTTTCATCCAGAACTTTGTAAGGAGCGGAAAAGCCGAAGGATTGAAGCCCCCAGATAGATCCGTTTTCACCTACCAGACCTTCAAGGTTCACCGGCAAACCTGCCGTCAGACCAAAGCGCTTAACGCCTACAGGTAATACGGAGGCCTGATAACCGTCAGACTGACTACGGAAAAGGCCCTCAGAAGGAACAGAGACAATGCGAACCTTTAGACCATCTTTACGAAGTAGGGATGCACCTTCCAGCAAGGTGGAGACTTCGGAACCGGATGCAAGCATGACAATGTCAGGATTTCCGTCACACTTTACCACATAAGCGCCTTTTGTTGCTTTAAGCGCTTTTTCATAAGTACTGTCCGGCAAATTTTTCACATTCTGACGGCTCAGGATAAAGCCTGTAGGAGAGTCGGTATTCTCCATCGCCAGTTTATATGCAACAGTGGTTTCGTTGACATCGGCAGGACGGAGTATCAACATGGAGTTTTTTCCACTGTGGTTCTTGAGTTTTTCCATCAAACGAACCTGAGCTTCCTGTTCAACAGGCTCGTGGGTTGGTCCGTCCTCTCCTACACGGAATGCATCGTGTGTCCAGATAAACTTCACGGGAAGCTCCATTAGGGCTGCCATGCGGATGGCAGGTTTCATATAATCGGAGAAGACAAAAAACGTACCACAGGCCGTAATCACCCCTCCATGCAAGGTCATACCGATGCAGACACAAGCCATGGTCAATTCGGCAACACCAGCCTGCAGGAAAGCACCGCTGAAATCGTCCCTGGTCATGATTTTGGTCTTTTTCAGAAAACCGTCGGTCTTGTCCGAATTGGACAAATCGGCAGAGGATACAATCATGTTTTCCACATTCTGGGCCAAAAGACCCAAAACGGTAGCCGACGCACTTCTGGTAGCCTGATCGGCTTTCTGTTCAATAGATGCCCAGTCTATGGCTGGTACTGCACCAGAGAACCATTTTTCCATTTTGGCTGCTGCTTCAGGGTTCTTAGCTGCCCATTGAGCTTTTGCCGCATATTTTTTAGCAACGATCTCTTCCAGTTCTTTAGCACGCCTGGCATAAAGTTCGGCAACTTCAGAAAAAACCGCGAATGGATTTTCGGGGTCACCTCCAAGATTCCGAATGGTGTTCTCTATGCTTGCACCTGCTGCACCAAGAGGTTGCCCGTGAGTAGAGCACTTGTTTTCAAAGCTGCTTCCGTCCGGACCTAAAGCGCCTTTGCCCATTACGGTCTTACCTATGATCAGGCTTGGTTTGTCTGCTACAGCCTTGGCTTTCGTCAAAGCTTCACGCATCTGTTCCACATCCTGACCGCATACTTCCATCACTTCCCAGCCCCAAGACCTGTATTTGGCAGCAGTATCCTCGCTGGTTACATCCTGAGTATCTGAAGAAAGCTGAATATCGTTGGAATCGTAGAACATAATGAGGTTGTCCAGGCCAAGATGACCTGCCAGACGGCCCGCACCCTGAGATATTTCCTCCTGGATACCACCATCGGATATAAAAGTATATATAGTCTGATCCATCTGTTCACCGAATTTCGATTTCAGAAATTTGGCAGCAATGGCAGCACCGACTGCATAGGTATGGCCCTGTCCCAGGGGACCGGATGTATTTTCAATACCACGTGTGATATCCACTTCGGGATGGCCAGGTGTCGGACTCCCCCATTGGCGGAAATCCTTGAGTTCGTCAAGCGTGAATTTACCAGTCAAAGCCAATTGCGAATACAACATCGGAGACATGTGTCCTGGATCCAGAAAGAAGCGATCTCGTCCTTCCCATTTGGGATTTTTCGGATCATATATCAGAAATTCTGAAAAAAGAAGATTGATGAAATCTGCGCCACCCATGGCTCCGCCGGGATGTCCGGATTTTGCTTTTTCCACCATGGATGCAGCCAGGATACGGATGTTATCTGCTGCTTTGTTTAGTAAAGCTGTCTTATTCATACGTCTGCTTAATTTTTTTACAAAGATAAAGAATCTTTACTACATTTGCGTGCATGGAAAAGACAAATTGGCATCATATCTTACTGCTGGCAACACTCCTCTTGTGTGCAGAAAACTCATACTCGATACCAGCACCGCGTAAAGTAACAACGATAACCCAACCCGATGGCTCTGTCCTAAAGGTATATAGAAAGGGGGATGAGTTTTTTCATTATACAACAAGTACCGACGGGTATGTGCTGTTACGCAACAAGGATAATTTTTTTACTTATGCAGTAAAAGATTCGTCCGGCGAACTACAGGCGGGAAAGATCGTTGCGGTAAATGAAGAAAAAAGAAGCTCTTCGGATAAGCAGTTTCTTCAAACCATACAACCGGGATTAAGTGCTTCAGGAAAAGCCATAAGTACAGCCATAAGCAAAAGACTCCAGAGAATAAGTGCCCGAAAAGCAGCCTCGGTTAGCAGAGGCAAACTGGCAACCGGACTCATCAACGATTATCCGACGACTGGAAGTCCAAAATCCTTGGTCATTTTAGTTAACTTTTCCGATGTCAAATTTAACGCAGCCAACACGACAGCAGAATTCTCGTCTTTACTCAACGAAGAGGGTTACAACAAAAATGGTCATGTCGGCTCAGCCAGAGATTATTACAAGTACAACTCCAAAAACGTTTTCACGCCGGACTTTGTAGTGGTAGGTCCCGTTACCGTTAGCAAGACAAGAGATTATTACGGTCAAAACGGTGCTTCAGGAGAAGACCTTCATCCGGAAGAAATGGCCAAAGAAGCCTGTATTCTTGCGGATGCCACGGTGGACTTTTCCCAGTTTGATTACAACAAAGACGGATATGTAGACAATATCTACTTATTCTACGCAGGAAATGGAGAAGCCGACAGTGGATTGGAAAACACCATCTGGCCTCACTCTTCTTCACTGGAGAACAACAACATGGCTTTAACGCTTGACGGCATGAAAATCAACGACTATGCCTGTAGTAGCGAACTGAATTACCTCGATGAAAGAGCCGGTATCGGCACTTTCGTCCATGAATATGCCCATATTCTTGGATTACCGGATCTCTATGACGTTGATTACGATTACTACAACGGTCAGGGCTTCGATTTGAATTCCTGGTCCGTGATGGCTTACGGACCCTACAACAACAACTCATGCGTCCCTCCCTGTATGAGCGTTTTGGAACGGAAATTACTGGGATGGAGCACCCCAACCGAGCTGACTTTGCCGAGTTCGCTCAGTTTACAGGATTTCGGATCGAGCAATCAGGGATATATCATTAAGACAAACAACGACGGAGAATACTTTCTACTGGAGAACAGGCAATTGACAAAGAATCCATGGGATGCCTACCTCCCTTATCACGGTATGCTGATATACCATATAGATTTAAGGAGCGATGCGACAATCGATGCCAATTATTGGGGGCAAGGCACCTATACGTTTACCTTTGCCGAACTATGGGAATACAACATGGTCAACGCCATTTCAACCCATCAATGTGCCGACTTGGAGGAAGCCGATAATAACCGTATCTTATTAACCACCAACTATTATAAGTATCTGGAAAGTTTAAAGGGAGACCCTTTTCCGGGCTCCGGCGACATGAAGACTTTTGCAGACGGGACAACCCCTTCCATGAGAACATGGAGCGGAGTTTCGCTCAATAAGCCCATTTCCGCAATTAAAGAGAGCAATCAGGAAATATCTTTTGATTTTATGGGAGGAAGTTCTTTCACTTCTTCTCCCGAGCCTCTTCCTGCTACAGAAATAAAGCCTTTCCAGTTTACAGCCAACTGGAAACCCCTCATAGGTGCCACCAGCTATTATCTGGACGTTTACACTCAGAATGTGGTTTCCGGCGACACCGTTAGATCGTATGTTTCAGGTTTTCAGGATGTAAATGTAAAAGACACCACAACCATTGTCACTGTCCCCAACGACCTGACATCCTATTATTATAAGGTTCGGGCAACCAACGACTATTCCATATCGCCAAGTTCAAAAGCCGTGACCTTGAAAACGGCGGATGGCACCCCCATTGCCCTTACCGCCACCGATGTCAATCCGTTCAAGTTTACAGCCAACTGGGGAAACCAGGATTGGGCCGAAAGCTATTATCTGGATGTATACCAACTCTCAGCAACTAAAGATACGGTCTTCATAAACGGCTATCACAACGCACACCTCACGGTCAATGAGGTGACGATCAATGAACTGGAAGACCAGAGTACTTATTACTACAGAGTGCGATCCACAACAGGGACATCAACGACCCGGTATTCCAGTGCCATCAGCGTAACAACCCCAAGATCCCCGGTTATTTTGCCTTATGTAAAAAACAAGACCATCTATCTGAAAGGTATGGATCCGGGCTGTAAAGTCAAAATATACGACAGTGCGGGTCTGCTTTTGTATACAGCAAATAAGAACGAAATAACGGTCAAGAATTCAGGAGTATATTTTATCGAGACCTATTACGAAGGCAAACGCAAAACCATAAAACTACAGGTTTATTAAAATCAGCTTGTAAAATCGTAAAAACGCCCGGTGTTGCAAATGCAATACCGGGCGTTTTCTTGTCATAGGGTGAATGAAAAACCCCTGTGTATCGCCTGTTCGTATAACTTTTTGTTAAACGTATACAAATACGCTCCTCTTTTAGATCCAGACTTATCCTTTTCCTCTGATTTTTCCAGAAAGTTCATGGTCTGAATTTTCTTTCTGAAGTTCCTTTTATCGATGGTGCTGCCATAAATCGCCTCATATAATGACTGAAGCTGAGGCACCGTAAATTTTTCCGGTAACAGGTTAAAACCGACAGGTTCGGTTGACGCTTTATGCCGAAGCCTTTCCAACGCCAGCCGAAACATGTCACGGTGGTCAAAAATCAACTCAGGCAAATCGTTGATGTTCCTCCAGTGAGCGTTATTTTGCAAAACCAGATCACGATCATAGTCGGCAACATTTACCAAAGCATAATAGGCAATGGAGAGCACCCTTTCACCTGGATCACGGTTTATCTCGCTAAAAACTCTCAACTGTTCCATATACAAATGGTTAAGCCCCGTCAGATCATGCAACACCCGTGAAGCAGCCTCTTCGGCACTTTCATTTTCCTGAATAAACCCTCCCGGCAATGACCAGTTTCCTTGTGCTGGCTCCACCAGTCGTTTAAACAGCAGCAGACTCAATTCTCCTTCTGAAAAACCAAAAATGATACAATCCACAGAAACCAGAAACTTTGTATTCCCGCTATAGTATTTGACTTCCATATAAATTAGTTCAATGAGGCATTTGTAAATAATCTTTGAAGCATTGTTCCAGACCCTGAAAGAGGTAAAAAATACATAAAAAATACGGAGCCAGACGACCCCGTATTTTTAAAAACCTATGGACGGTGTCCAATCAGCATATATAGTTTTTATGCCAGTTTTCTGGAGCCATCACTGATGACCACATCATAAACCTTCGGAGATACCCCGAATTTTGCTTTAAACGATTGTTTGGCATCAGCAATAAAAGAATCGTACAACTCATCCTTTACCAGGTTGATTGTACAACCGCCGAATCCTCCACCCATAACACGTGAACCTGTTACACCGTTCTTTCTGGCGCAGTCGTTCAGGAAATCAAGTTCTTCGCAGCTTACTTCGTAAAGTTTGCTCATGCCATGGTGTGTCTGATACATTCTTTCTCCGACTGTGGTGTAATCGTCTTTTTCAAGAGCATCACAGACGTCATATACACGCTGTGTTTCCTCAATGACGTATTGGGCACGCATATAGTCTTCTTCCGTAATTTCAGCCTTAACTTCATTGAGCATACCTATGGTGGCATCCCGGAGGAATTCCACTTCCGAATGATTCTTACGGATAGCGGCACATGCAGCTTCACAAGACTGACGGCGTTTATTGTATGCAGAAGAAGCAAGTTCATGTTTCACAACCGTATCCAACAGCACAAGCTTGTAACCTTTGGGATTGAACGGATAATACTTGTATTCCAGAGAACGGCAATCCAGACGAATCAGGTTTCCGGCCTTGCCGAATACGGAAGCAAACTGATCCATGATACCGCAGTTTACACCGCAATAGTTGTGTTCTGTAGCCTGGCCTATTTTTGCAAGTTCGAATTTATCGATACCCGCATTGAACATATCGTTCAATGCAAAAGCATAAGTACTTTCCAAAGCAGCAGAGGAAGACATACCAGCACCAAGGGGCACATCACCGGCAAATGCAGTATTGAAACCCTGGATCTTGGCACCACGTTTAATCATTTCGCGGCAAACACCAAAAATATACCTTGCCCAACTTGCATGTGGAGCATCTCCTTCTTCCAGGCCAAATTCCGTAAAATCTTTCAGGTCGATGGAATAAGCTCGTACTTTGTTTGTTCCATTCAGCTTGATTTCTGCAATCATTCCCTTATCGATTGCCCCCGGAAACACAAAGCTCCCATTGTAGTCCGTATGTTCACCAATGAGGTTGATACGGCCTGGAGAAGCATAAACAGAACCTTCTGAACCGTCAAAATGTTTTTTGAAACGGCTTCTTACATATTCAATATCCATAAATTCAATCTTTAATATAAATTATTCTATAACAAACCTGAATACCTGACGGTAAACCACAGCCTGTTTGCAAAACAGGCCTATGGTTCTCCGTATTCTTTACAGGTTAGCCAACGAGAGTTATTCTACAGGGATGTCTTTGTTTACGTTCTTTGAGCCTACCAATGCATAGAAAAGCAAGAATGCCAGACAGATAACGATCACCCAGTAGCTGCTCATGAAACCGAATGCATCAGCAGCAGCACCCTGAATAAGTGGAAGGATACCACCACCGCAAACCATAACCATGAAAATACCGGAAGCAAGTTCGGTATATTTGCCCAAACCTTCAACAGCAAGGTTGAAGATGCCACCCCACATGATGGAAGTGCAGAGTCCGCAAATGATCAGGAACATGATGCCAATGGGTACTTCAGCAAGACCAAAGGAGATATTGGACTGGAATACGGGCATGCTCACTGTTGTAGTAGTCGGCATAAAAATGGCCAACAAAACAAAAAGAATAGCGACAGAGGAAACACACGTCAACATGGTTTTGCTGGAAACTTTTGCACCGATGGAAGCACCGACAAGACGTCCGCACATCATCAAGAACCAATAGGTACCTACGATGGTTCCGGCAACGGTAGGATCAATACCAAGACCACCTTCTCCGGCACCTGAAGTCATAAACAGATTTGCCACGTTAGGAATGCCGACTTCAATACCAACATACAGAAAAATGGCAATAACACCAAAAATGAAGTGACGGAAAGCAAACGGGCTGTGTTCGGCCTTTTCTGTTGATTTGATAGCCAAGCTTGGTTCAGGAATAGTCACCAGACTCAATACAATAAATGCCAGGGCAAATATACCGATAGCCAGCAACAATGCAGGTGTTGCACTGTCAATAGTGGCATTTGCAACATTTCCACCAATCAGATAACCAACCAATACAGGAACGATGGTAGCACCAACTGAATTGAGGGAACCTCCGAGCTGAATGAGCTGGTTGCCTTTGTTACCACCACCACCAAGTGTGTTCAACATCGGATTTACCACCGTATTCAACATACACATGGAGAAACCGGAGATGAATGCACCTGCCAAATAAACGGCAAAACTTTCAACCTGTCCGGAAAGGAAGGAAATGCCAACACCGATAAAACCAACGGCGATTGCGATCAAAGCAGTCTTCTTGTAACCGATTTTTTGGAGCAACATTCCGGCAGGAAGGCCCATAAATGCATAAGCAATAAAATTTGCAGCATTTCCCAACTGAGACATGAAGTTACTTGCAGCGAATTGGTTTTTTACGATAACGCCCATCGGATTCTGTAAACCCGTAACGAACGAAATCATAAAGAAAAGGGCAAACATCATTGCTATAGGCAATGCGTAATTTTGAGATTTTTGGTTCATGTTATTAATTATTATTTAGTTATTAATATAATATTTGAATATTCTATTGTTCTACGCCAAATTTATAGACACACGTTTGTGTGTATTCTTCTCCGGGCCTGAGCAGGCAAGATGGGAAATAAGGCACATTGGGAGTATCGGGAAAATGCTGAGTTTCAAAGCAGATTGCACTTCGGCGTGGAAAAGTTGCTCCATGCGCCCCGGAGAAGCCGTTCAGCCAATTACCGGTATATAACTGTACTCCTGGTTCCGTGGTATAAACCTCCAGACTACGTCCACTAACAGGTTCCACGCACTTGGCTGCAAAAGAAAGTTCGCCGGCATAGGATTTGTTCAGCACATAACTATGATCGTATCCAGCACCGAATTGAGTCTGTTGATGTACATCGTCGATTCTCTTTCCAACCACTTCAGGAGTGCGGAAATCCAGCGGCGTACCTTCCACCTTGAGTATCTCCCCCGTAGGAATGCAGACTTCGTCGATAGGAATAAAATGATCGGCATTGATGGTAACAACATTGTTGCAAACCTCAGGACTTGGGTTCTTGATACCTGCCAGATTGAAGAAAGCATGATTGGTCAGATTTACCGGACTGGCCTTATCGGTCGTTGCACGGTAGGTAATAACAAATTCATTGTCGTCGGTAAGTCTATAGCTCATTCGGATGACCAAATTGCCGGGAAAACCTTCTTCTCCGTCAACAGAAGTGTATGTAAAATCAATTCCATTGTCTGTTGAAGCGACAACATCCCAAACTCTGGCATGAAAACCTGTCGGTCCGCCATGAAGCGAATTGGGCCCGTTGTTGATGGTGAGCGTATATTCCTTTCCGTCCAGCTTGAATTTACCTTTGGCTATGCGGTTTCCATAACGGCCTACCGTTGTTCCAAGAAAAGGCTCGGGGCTATTGATTACGTTATCAATGGAATCGTGACCCAAAACGACACTGGCATACTCGCCTTTACGGTCCTGCGCCATTACGGCAACAACCGTACAACCATAATTGGTGACAGCGATTTCCATGCCTTTATTGTTGCGTAAGAAATATAGATCGATTTGTTTGCCGTCGACCGTTTTCTGGAAGTCTTCACGGCACAATTCTGAAAGATTTTCTTTTTTACAAGAAGCGTTTTTCATATATAATTAAATTTTATAAAATGTCTCGAAATGAAAACATTTATCTTGACATATCAAAATCATTTTGTGAAAACATCGGCCTTTGGCAGGCATGTTTATCATTCTTTAAGAAATCAGGACAGCGTGTTTTTTATTTTTTAATACCTGATTCTTTTGTAACCTTGCTACCATTGCCTGCCACATATCGGTTCATGCAGTCTTTGGTCACGATGCCGAATTTGTAAATGCAGTGACTGGTATAGGTTTTTCCCGGTCGCAAGACAACGGATGGGAAATTCGGTTTATTGGGACTATCGGGAAAATGCTGGGTTTCCAGGCAAACTGCCGTACGTTGCTTATAACCTATTCCTTTCTTGCCATGCACCTTGCCATCCAGAAAATTTCCGGTATAAACCTGTACACCCGGTTCATCCGTATAAACCTCAAGAGTGCGGCCGCTTTGAGTATCCACCAGAAAACATGCCGGTACGCTGTCATTTCCAGCTGTATTCAGCACCCAGTTATGGTCGTAGCCATTTCCATTCCTGACTTGAATAAAATCACTGTTGATGCGTTCCCCTATTTTGACCGGCTTGCGGAAATCCATCGGAGTACAGCACACGGGAGCAATTTGTCCGTTCGGTATGTACAGGCTGTCTATCGGTGTATAGTTATCAGCATTAATGACCAGAAGCTGGTCCAGAACCGTCTTTTCCGGATTTCCGGAAAGATTGAAATAAGAATGGTTGGTAAAATTGATGACAGTAGGCTTGCTGGAAGTTGCTTCGTAGCGGATGTCTATGGCATTATCATCGGTCAGCTTGTAAACTGCCCTGGCCTTGAGTTCACCCGGAAACCCCATTTCGCCATCGGCAGAAGTATAGGAGACTTCGAGCGTCTGTGCATCTATCTGGCGAATATCGAACATACAATATTGAAATCCTTTGGGACCACCATGCAACGTATTGCCGTTATTGTTTAGCGGAAGCTGGTAGCTTGTGCCGTCAATTGCAAATCTGCCATGTCCGATGCGATTGCCGTAACGACCTATGAATGCACCAAAATCGGAAGAATTATGCTGGTAACCTCCTATGGAATCAAAACCCAGGACAACATCTTGAAAAAGGCCATCCTTATCGGGTACGTAAACCGAAACAATTCTCGCCCCGAAATTGGTCATGCAAACTTCCATGCCATTTTTGTTTGTCATGACAAACAATTTGTTCTTCTTCCCGTCTATTTGCGTGCAGAAATCCGATTTCTTAAACCCTGATTTTGTGACTTCCGGCTTGGAACAACCAGCCACGGCAAAAGCCATTGTCAAAAAACACAAAGCAAGATTCTTTTTCATGATAAGAATGCAGGTTAAGGATGATTGGTAAAAATTCGTGTAAAATTAACCCTTATTTTGATTGAACAGCCACCATAGAATATGTTTTACAACATAAAATAATGCAAAATACCCAGAAGACCTTTGAGGTTTTCTGGGTACTTTTTTTTGTCCGAAAGGCCCCCTAAGAGGCTTTTTGGCTGATAATCACTTAAGAATCTTAACTTTCAAGGGTTGCATCAGAGCTGTACGTTTATCTGCCAGATAAAGGGACCAGTCCGAATCATTCTTGAATCCGAATTTATTCCAACCAGCTCCGAAGAAATACCGAAACTCATCGCCCACTTTATAGTCAAAAATGCCAACAATATGTTTCGCCAGTTGTTTGGTTTTCATTTTTTGTTCAGGAAAAACAACTCCGGTATAACAACGTCCGGAAGGTACCTTCTTTGCATCTTGCGTAACGGCATTTTCAGCATAAGAAATGTAGCCTTGAGAAACATTCGCATTGACGCTTTGAATCGAATCGTGCAGGAAAATACCTGCAGCAAGCTGTATATGGGTAGTATCGCCAAAATACCTGATCCTTGCTTCGTTAAGGTTGGAACCGGCATCCAGAGTAATCAGCAATTCCGCTTTCAGCTTTTTGGTGCCAAAGGGGATGGCATCGTAATACAGCATAAAGGAAGAACGTAACGGGCCGTTATCCAAAATCTCATAACGGTCAAAATGATCGCCAACAAACAGGGAGTCGTTCATATACGGACAAATACCGCCGCAACCCAGCGTATGGCCAACACCGTAACAATCCAGTCCTTCTCCGTGGTCTTCATGATAAGAAGCCTTATGCGACAAATCGTTTTTATACCATTGGTCAAAAACCAGCTTGTCGGTTTTCTTCAACCAGACATCTACTCCGTTGCTTGGATATTCATTGGCCAGAGCCGGACCATACATACGGAATCCGATCTTATCGTTCTCCCAGGACAGATCATCCTTTCTTTCAGGGACAAAACGGGCATTCGTCCGTGCGGTAAAATGCTCCGGTGTTCCCTCTTTGAGCGTGAAGGTCGTTTCAGCGCCAGATTTCAGCGTAACCGGAAAAATGAGGGCCATCGGCTTCTCTCCTCCCTTATACAAGACCTGATACGGCACCTGTTTGCCATCTGCATTCAGGATTACAAGCTTTGAAGCATCAAATTCCTTGAGCTCACAAAGGCATATCTCCACCATTTCATTGACCCTGTCCACTTCTGAATTATTAAAAACAGAAATTTCCACTTTACCGGTACAAGAGGCAAAAAGCAACCCCAGCAATGCGGTCAGTAAGACGTTCGTTAATTTCATCGTTTTAGGTATTGATGCAAATGGCGCATGCAGAATTCATGCGCCATTTGCGGTTTTCAATATTGAAATCAGTTAGGTTGCTTTCCGATGTAGGCAAGAATACCGCCATCCACGTAAAGGATATGCCCGTTCACAAAGTCCGATGCTTCCGACGCCAGAAAAATAGCCGGCCCTTGGAGATCTGCGGTCGTTCCCCACCTTGCTGCAGGAGTCTTGGATATAATGAATTCGTTGAAAGGATGTCCAGGAACGCGAAGCGGAGCCGTTTGCGGAGTCTCGATATAGCCCGGGCCGAGACCATTAACCTGAATATTGAATTCTCCCCATTCGGAAGCCAGATTCTTGGTCAACATCTTCAGACCACCCTTGGCAGCGGCATAGGCAGAAACGGTTTCACGGCCAAGCTCACTCATCATGGAACAAATATTGATGATCTTGCCGGCTCTTTTGGCAATCATGCCCGGAGCCACAGCCTTGGAAACAATAAACGGTCCGTTCAAGTCTATATCAATGACCTGACGAAACTCGGCAGCGGTCATTTCCACTGCGGGAATACGTTTGATGATGCCCGCATTGTTGACCAAAATGTCAATCACACCAACTTCTTTTGTAATCTGTGCAACCATTGCATTGACCTGCTCCTCGTTGGTCACATCACAGACATAACCATTGGCCTTGACACCACATGCCTTGTATTCAGCCAATCCTTTTTCCACCAATTCAGCCTTGATGTCGTTGAAAACAATGATTGCACCAGCTTCAGCAAAACCTTTTGCGATTGCCATGCCAATACCATAAGATGCTCCTGTTATCAGGGCGATCTTTCCTTCTAATGAAAAACTTGCCATTGATTTAAATTATTTAGAGATAAGTTCGTATTTATCGTAGTTCTGTATTTTTAAAAAAGTCCTGGTCACCGTAATCCAGATTTTCGCCACCCATACCCCATATAAAAGTATAGTTGGATGTTGCAGCTGCGGAATGAATGGACCATTCTGGAGAGAAAACGGCCTGATCGCCTTTCATCCAAATATGGCGGGTTTCGGTCGGTTCACCCAGAAAATGAACGACGGCGTTGTCCTCCGGCACTTCGAAATAGAAATAGGCCTCCATGCGGCGACTGTGGATGTGGGCAGGCATGGTGTTCCATACACTGCCGGGAGCGAGCTCCGTCATTCCCATTTGAAGTTGGCAGGTTGGAAGAACTTGATTTACAATCATTTTGTTAATATTCCGATGGTTGGATCCTTCCAGTGTCCCAAGTTCGACACGGACTGCATCTTCCTTGGTAATCTTGCGGTCAGGGTATGTCTGATGAGCTACCAGTGAATTGAAATAGAATTTGGCCGGATTTTTGGCATCCTTGCTTTCAAAGTAAACTTCGCGGTCTCCTGCACCCAGGTACAACGCTTCCTTGAACTTCAGAGAGAAAGTCTGATCGCCCACCTTCACAAAACCTTCACCCAGACCTACATTATAGATACCAATCTCACGCCGATGCAAAAAATTAGGGGCTTTGAGAGGATCTATAGCTTCCAGCTTCAGACTTTCACCTTCCGGCATAGCTCCACCTACCACCATACGATCAAACATAGAATACACCATATTTACCTCGTTAGTGGCGAAAAGATTTTCAATAAGAAACTCTTTTCTTAACCTTGAAGTGTCATAGTTTTTTGCATCCGCCGGATGTGACGCATAACGAATTTCGTAATTTGTTTTCATTTTTAATTAACTTTATTCTTAAATACAAGAAATATATTATATAATTTTAATTCATGCTTCACCGATAAAAAGCACGCAAAGGCCGTTAACATTTATTGCATTCGTTTTTTCTTTCGCACCTTTGCAAAGTTAACAGAAAAAGATGTAAAAAACCAGCGAATCCACAAAGCTTTTTCATTAATTTTCAGAACTTTTAGCATAAAAAACAGGGTAAAAAAAGACATTCTCGACAAACAATCATTTTTTAACCGAAAGGCATTAAACCATTCTTAAAAAATCACGTCAAAGCCTTGCTTCGAAATTAGAAAAAACGAACATTTTGATATAAATTATAAACCACCGGCCTATTGGGCCAATGAAAAAACAAATCGCATGATGAAACGATTTTGGGGACTAGTTCTTCTGCTGACCACGCTCAGCGCTTCTTCTTTTGCCCAGCACAGCATTCAGGGGAAAGTTTTAGACAAAAAAACGGAGGGGACCATTGAAATGGCAACCATCCGATTGTTGAATTCCAAAGATTCAACTCTGGTTCAAGGTTGCCAAACCGATTTAAAGGGCGGCTTCAGCCTTCCCAGGGTAAAAGAGGGCAATTATATTCTAGAAGTTCGCTTCCTTGGTTACGAAAAAGCTTTCAGAAATTTAACGATGACAGATAAAGCACTCATCCTAAAGAACATCTATCTGGAAGAAAACGACAAAACCCTTAAGGAAGTTGAAGTCAGGGGAATGACAGCACAGATGGCCGTTAAAGGCGATACCATCGAATACAACAGCGCTGCATTCAAGACCCCGGAAAATGCAGTTGTCGAAGACCTTTTAAAAAAATTACCGGGAGTTGTGATTGATACCGACGGAAAAATCACCGTCAATGGTGAAGAAGTAAAAAAGATTCGCGTGGACGGCAAGAAGTTTTTCAGCGATGATATTCAGATGACCACCAAAAACTTACCTGTCGACATGGTCGACAAAGTTCAGGTGGTCGATCAAAAATCCGAAATGTCACAACTTACCGGATTTGAAGACGACAACACCGAAAGAATCATCAACATCACCATCAAGGCGAACCGAAAAAAAGGAATTTTTGGCAACATGACAGCTGGTGCCGGAGCCGATAAGGACGGAGAATTAAGATACGATGCAAATGCTTTCGTCAACATATTGAACGGAAATGCCCAAACCGCAGTCGTAGCCGGAGCCAACAACACAAACAACCAGCGTAGTGGACGTGGTCGGGGCGGAATGACAGGCTCTAACGGCATCATGGAGACCCAAAATATAGGCATCAACAACAACACCGAACTATCCAAAACGCTTAAAATCGGAGGTGACGGATCTTACAATCATACCAACAATCACACCGAATCTTCCACGGAACGCGAAAGCTGGCTTAGCGGCGTAACCTACGACAACAACAGCGAATCCAAATCCGACAGAGACAATCACCAGGCAAACATGCGGCTTGAGATGGAATGGAACGTTGACAGTCTAACCACCTTGATTGTACAGCCAAGTGTCAGTTACACAAAATCATTCTCTGACGGAAACAGCCATTACGAATACTTTTCCGATGGCAATGAAATTAGTTCCGGCAAGTCTTTCAACAACAACGAAAGCAATGCGTCAAATGCCGACATCAACTTGATTTTAAACAGAAAGTCGAATACGAAAAAAGGCAGGACCATGACCTTCAATGTAGGCGGATCTTTAAGTAATTCAGACGGTGAAGGGAAAAACTATTCCGACAAATACACAACAACAGACACGACAATCATCGACCAGCGCACCACCAGCAATTCAAAATCCTACGGTGCCAACTTCCGGCTTTCCTATGTTGAGCCGTTGTGGAACCTCAAGAATTTTCTGGAAACAGCAGTTTCTGCATCCCTAAGCACCAGAAACGCCGACAAGTTCCAATACGATAAGGATGCCAACGGCTTGTACAACGCCTTGGACTCTACCTACAGCAATAGTTTTGAAAACAATTTTTACACCGAAGTGCTGGAATTAAACTTTCGGCATCAGGAAAAAGACTACAACTATATGTTGGGTATGAAAGGTACGCCATCACAGACGTACAGTACGACCATCTACAAGGATGCCGGAACCATTGAAAGAGAAAACGAAGTCTTCAACTGGGCACCTTCCGCTCAATTCAGATACAATTTCGGAAGAAAAAAATTCGCCCGTCTTGATTACCGAGGCCGCACCAGCCAACCAAGCATCGAACAGATGCAACCGGTCAGAAACAACAACAACCTAATGAACGAAACCATAGGCAACCCGTCGCTGAACCCTGCTTTCGAACACACACTCCGCCTCATGTACTCAAGCTTTAACGCCGCCAAGTACTCATCGTTTAGCGCCGGGATCAACGGCACATATACACAAAATGCACTGGTAACCAATAGTATATACGATTCTACCGGAAAGCAATTCAGCCAAACCGTCAACTCCGGCAAAGCTCCTTTCAGCGCAAACGCCAACATCATGTTCAACACCCCCATCATTAAGAACAGGCTGCAATTCAACACCCGCACCGAAGCAGGCTATCAAGAGCGGTTCGGGTACTCAAGCAGAAACGGCACCTACGATGAAATAAACAGCACACTGACACTCGGTGATTTGAGCCAGACCAAAAAAGAGACTGCCAACCAAAATCTATCACTGACTTTTACCACAGATGCCATTGAAATCGGAGCACGCGGTTCGGTCAGATACACTAACACCCAAAATAACCTGAAAGCAAACCTGAATCAGGAAACCGTAGACTGGTCGGGTGCAGGAAATGTAAACATCCATTTACCCTACAGTCTGAACATATCCAACGACATGACCTACACTGCGCGTCAAGGATACTCCACTTTCAACAAAGACGAATGGGTCTGGAACGCATCCATCGACAAATCCCTGTTCAAAAGCCAGGGAACCGTCTCCTTGAAATTATACGATATCCTGCAACAAAAACTGAATATCCGCGAAAGCATCGGTGACAACTACCGCGAGCTGAGCCGATCCAACATGCTTACGACATACTTCACACTGAGCTTTACGTATAAGCTGACCAAGTTTAGCGGTGGTGCCACAGGCGCCGATATGTTCCGCGGGCGTGGCGGATACGGCGGTGGTTTCGGCGGACATGACGGTCCTCCTCCCGGAATGTAAAATACATTTCTCAGAAACAGAGATGTTTCAAAAAATAACACAAGCCCTAAAAGTTCAGCAAAAACTTTTGGGGCTTGTGTTTTCTCATATAGCAGCATCACCTTTAGCAAAAGAAAGCCATTTAACCAGTACAAATCAAAAAGAAAGAGTTGGTGGCGTTGAAATAAGAGTGCTTTCAAATCTGGTTTAACCAGTACAAATCAAAAAGAAAGAGGACATTCCAAAATATGGAATGCCCTCTTCAGAGTGAATTGATTATTGTTTGGATTGGATTTAAGGTTCAGTACATATATTGCCCGACTGACGGACTCTGATGTTCGGCCGGATTGAAATATTCACCGGAAAACTCTTCTAAAACAGGTTCAAGACCATGACTATCAGAATCTTTTGATCTGTATTGCAAAGCTGTAAGCAGTGTTTCATTGCCTCCAACCATAGAACATGCGTCTAGAACAGCCCTTCTGGAGGGCTTAAATTCGGAATTTTTATTCTCATTCATTTTAAGGCTTTTCTCGAGGCTTTCTTCCAGCCGACATACACCCATACCCAAAATATCACTTTCTTTCGTTTTTAAGGATTTAAACCCCAAAATTAAGACTTCTTCATTCCTTTCAGCAATAGCAGAAAAAGAATGTTCGCTTTTCTGAAAGAATTTTAGTTTCCGGACAAAAAAGAACTTTACTTCAGACATCATTCCGGCGTCTTTCATTCTCTTGAAAGCAAACCGACATAATTTATTAGCAAATAACAAAATTATTGTCAGAACAAGAACTTCTATGAGATAATTTATATTCAACGAATAATTACTTTAATACTATTTTTCAGAATGATACTGTCAATGATTGATGTTTGGTCGACCAATTCAGCACGGCAAATATAATCATTATAATTGGTCGACCAACTGTTTTGGCAAAAAAAATCATAATTTTTGAAAAATATTTTATTACGCCACCAAAAGCATCGGCTAAACATAAAAAAAGGCTTCCCAAATTCAAGGGAAGCCTCAATCATTCAATGATTTAGTATTAAAGCAGCATCAAGCGAGCTGGTTCTTTGCAAAATTCAAGACACCCTGCAAGTGCTGGTGCATAACATTAAACGCACCTTCCGCGTCCTGACGACGAATACAGTCAATCATTTGTTCGTGTTCCATAAGAATAATGGGGTCACCGGAACAAATCTTATCCCTTTCAAACACCGTCATGATATCAGGGATAACGATAAGCAGCATGGCTTTAAAAACCGGGTTATGGCTCGACTCTGCAATAGTCCGGTGAAAAGCGAAATCATAGCTGCCCCTGTCGGGAGTCGAAAAATATTTTACAAAATTCTCATGCGCTTTGAGAAGCGCCTCCAGGTCCTCATCCGTTCTTCTTTCAGCACTTAACTTGATGGCGTTGACTTCCAGGACATATCTTGTTTCAACCAAAGACAGGAAGTCATAGCTTTGCAAATTGAGAACATCGGATATAAGACCGTCAAGCGTGTTGATATCAAGTCCCTTTAAGACAGAGCCACTCTGAGGCAACGTCTTAATGATGCCATAAAATTCCAGCTTATGCAATGCATCACGCACCTGTGTCCTGCCGAAGCCCAATTCTTCCGAAAGCTTTCTTTCAGCAGGCAACCTGTCACCGGGTTTCAACACACCCGAATTGATCAGTTCCTTGATCTTGGAAAGGACTTTATCTGTGGGGCTTTGCTCTTTATTTTTTTTTCGCGAAACCGATTTAGACATATATTATACTCTATTATTCAGCGAGCTTCTGTCAGCATAGGATAACAGAGCTTCATCCATGATATTATTTAACGACTGCAAAAGTAATTCAATTTTTGGTTTTCAACTTTCAAAAAAAAATCAAAACAAAAAAAAATGGGCCTATTTTATAAAGAAAACAAGCATCAAGAGGTCTTTTAGTAAAAAACCAAACAGACCGGGGAACCGACATCGATGCGTTTGCCTGTATCCGTGAGCGAACCAGTCTTTACATCACGCTTGAATAGTACGATATTATCTGTAGACTGGTGAGCCACAAACAGATACCGACCGTCAGGAGTCAGTGAAAAGTTTCGAGGGCCGTCACCTTTGGTAGAAACCTGTTGCTTGTATTGCAGCCTTCCATCTTTGGCAACTGCAAAACAGGTGATGTTGTTTGCTGGCGCACGATTGGTGGCATAAAGGAATTTTCCATCGGGAGAAAGATGGATGTCGGCAGCCCAACCTTTACCATTGTCCCTGATGACGGATGTTTCCTGAATCAACTTGATTTTTCCATCCTTCATGCCGATGACGCTAAGCGTACCGTCCATTTCCTGAATAAGATAGATCCTCTTTCCATCTTTGCTGAAAGTCAAATGGCGTGGGCCACTACCAAGCTTAACGGTCAGGGTATCCCAAGGTACAAGGACCTCAGAAGGAGCACCGGAATCGTATTTGTATACCGTCACTTTGTCTGTACCCAGATCGTTAGCCAGGACATACTTCTGGTCGGGCGATACAAAAACCTGATGCACATGCGGTTCGTTTTGACGATTTTTATCGATGCTTCCACCTACATGCTGAATTTTTTGGACAAGGTCTGAAAGCGAACCATCGGCGTTGCGTCTAAAAACAGAAATACTGCCACCGTTATAATTGGCAGTAAACACGTGATTTTTGGTAGCTGCAATGTAACAAGGGCCTGAACCATTGGTCAACGAGCGGTTGATAAAAGTAAGATTTGCCGTAGCCTCATCAAAAGAGAAAGCGTTGGCGGCACTACTTTCCGATCCTTCATTTACAGAATAAACAAATTTCTTATCAGGTGTCAAGACCAAAAAACTTGGGTTTGAAGCTTTTGCAACAGATTTTTGGGTAAAGGTTCCGGTATTCAGATCCACGTCATAAGAGTAAATGCCCTGACTTTTGTCCGGTTTGGTATAAGTACCGACCAACAATCGGTAATGCCCGTTTTGAGCATAAAAAGGCTGCGCCAGCAGAAGACAAAGCAGAAGTGCGGGAATAGATTTCATTTCTTTATAATTTAGGGTATGGTATTTATATGTTGTATTTCTATCAGTTCTCCATACCTGTTTTTGCCGAAAACTGCCTCCCGTTGGTCAAACGACCACAAGAGCCATCCGGTGCCCAGGTCCATCACCACACCCCCCATGTTTTCCTGATCCAGGGCCGTAGCTGGGGCGGATTCCAAATGCAGATAGTCTTTCAACGCTTTCTGATATTGCTTTTGATCCAGAAAAGTAGCCGTAGACAAAATCGCCAGATGATTTTCGCTGTCAATTTTTGTCAGCTTTTTACGGATGATACCTTGTATCGGATTGGGAGAAAAGCGGCTGACTACCTCTGTCGGCACATCGACCACCTCGTTGAGGTTATATCCCAGACCATAGACCGCATGAAACTGGTCCACCGTTCTGAGCATCAACGTCTCTATGGTTTCCCTCATATCAAAGATGCGGGAAACCTGCGCCTTGCTGGCACTGTCTTTCTTGTTGACATAGGGGGCCAGAACGACAGGCAGAGCCGCCTCCAGACAGGAGGACACATTGCCTCCATCCAGAAATTCCATAAACACACCGGGCTTGGATATCCTGCAACTGATTTCGATGGGTTTGGCCAGCGCTATAAATTTCTCAAGTTGCCGGTCAGCCGTATTGATGGTAAACCGGGAAAATCTCCAGTTCAGGACAAAGTAATTTTCGGAAGAATCGGCCACAAACACATCTGCCTTGAAACGCACCTTTTCCATTGAAGTCGTATCACTCTTTTGAAGTGTATACAGGGTTCTTGTTATTTCGTAACTCTGCAGCTCATGTTTCAGGAAATTCGCCTTAAACACGACAGACGTATCCGATTCTGCAGCCAGGACGGTCGAAGAAAACAGGCATAAAAACAAACCAAAAATAATTTTTCTCATTACATTTTATTCTTCGAGTTCATACAACAGCTCATCACGTACAGAAGCCACATCCTCCGGATCCACACCATGCCGGAGGATTTCATCGATATCTTTCCGGAAAAGTTCCATAAAATCGGGTAGCACCGTGTGGGTGGTACGTATACCCCGCTTGTAAAGTTCTATAGCTTTCTTGGGAGAGCCTTGACACCATTCCAGATGGCCGGCGTTCATATAGTCTTCAATGGTTGGGTTGAATTGCAGGATTTTGCCGTAATACTTACCAGCCTGATCGTATTTTCTACACATAAAAGAGCACCAGGCAATGGGTCTCCAGGTCTTGGGCGATTCATCGGAAAGGACTTCAGCTTTGAAATAAGCCTTCAGGGCTTCCGCATAGTCACCGGTATCCACCAGGCAATGTCCGATATTCATGGTCAGCACAAGCTTACCCGGATCAAGAGCTTCAGCCCTCCGGTAATAATCGAGCGCTTTGACAGGTTCCTTGAGCTGCCGATAACAAGCCGCTATCCGCTTGAGGGTCCAAAGGCTGTTTGGTTCCACCAGATCAGCCTGCAGATAGGCCTCCAGGGCTTTTGATTTTTCACCAAGCTGTTGCAGACAAAAACCTCTCTTCTGGTGAAGCTCCCCGTCCGCAGGATGCATGGTTATAAGCAAGTCCAGTACGGCCAGTGCCTGATTGAAATTATTATTCCTGAAATACAGGATTCCAATGCGTCTCAAAGCCTTTTCGGACTGCAGATAGACACCCAGCGTCCTGGTATTGTGGAAATCAAGGGGCAAGGCAAAAACATTGATAAAATCGCGTTTGTTGCTGTAGAGATTGAAAAAACGGTACAAATCCTGAATGTAGCGGTTGGAAGTCTGCTCTAGCTTAAACTGGGCGTTCATGCCCATTTCTGCCTTTTTCATCTCCTCATAGGCTTCGCTGTCAGCCCCGAACTGCGTAGCCATGGAACTTCTGTAAGAAGCAGGTATCTGCAGGATATTAAAACAGAAGGAATATTTATCCGAAGAACAGAGATAATCCGACTTCACCACAGCATCCAGCAAACTGACACCTCCCAGTTGATTGTTTCCAAAGAGGTCGGCCAAACTGGAATGCGAAGGATAAAAGGGCAAGAACCAGTTGGTCATTTCCTGAAAAAAAGGATAGGATTTCTGGCTGGCAAACGTACTCATGTAGACATCCACTCCTTCCATCTGCATATCGGAAAACTGTTGCATCTTCACGGAAAATTCGGGATTGTCCATCATATTTTTCCAGTCAGGATTGAATTCATCTGGTTTGTCCTCCCCTTCCCCACTTTTCATCCTATCCTGAAGATCGGCGCCAAACTTGGTCATTTCCGGCAGAATTTCCTCTTGCATACGTCGGGTCACGTTCTCCGTATCCTTGGATCTTACCAATTGATAAAAAACACGGATAAGCGACTCCTGAACCGGCTTATTTTCCATGATAGCCGTCAGTCTGGGTTGAATGGCTGCATATAGCGAGATCCGCTCATCGTACAGAAACAATGACAGCACCAAAGCAACCAGTGCACGTTGCGAAATCTCAGACTGCTCATAAAGGCACAAGTCCATCAGCAGAACAATCTTCTCACAGTCCATGCGTTTTTGCAAAGAAAGCAGGATAGCCGATACAAACAAAGCCTTTTCCTGATCGTACAGTGCTGGATCCTTAAAAACTTCTTCCATAAACCGGCGGTCGGACTCCTTCCACAATCCGGATATCCACAATTTCATGAAAAATCTGGAGGCAACCTTTTCCCTGAAACGCGTCACCTGGGACACCTGGAGGGAACGAGACGAAGGATCTTCAACCAGCTCCACCATCGTCCGCTTCTCACTCGATTGCCTCATGGTCTGAAGGAGTTGCGGCAGATTCTCAGCACTGCTGATCCTGTCTATACGTAAACGATCGTAATAATAGTCGGAAGAATTTTTAGTCATCCACAGATGATAGGATTCATCCGTGAGTTCCATCGTCTTTTTTCTCAGACTGGCATACACTTTTTCCCGGTCGGGGTCCGGATAGCCATCCAGCCTGTATTTGAGCATATAGCGGTAATTGTTTTCCATTTCCGTAAGCTGGTCATAGGCCAGCCCAAAGCCATTAAGCTGAATCAGGTAGCCCAGGTTGGAAAACGCTTCTTTCAGATTGGAATGAAGCACTTGGTAAATAATACGTTCATAAAGTTTCGAAACCTCAGATACTGTCATGTTTTGAACTTTGTTTAGGACAAAAATAGTAAAATTTCGCAGTTGGATAGTCTGTCTTCACGGTAAATAATGTAAATTTGCAAAGTATAACAACATAAATGCGACTTTCTTAATGAAGCACATTCGAAATTTCTGTATCATCGCTCACATCGATCATGGTAAAAGTACGCTGGCGGATCGTTTGCTGGAATACACCCATACCATAGCCATCACTGAAAATCAAATGCTGGATGACATGGATCTCGAAAGGGAACGTGGTATAACCATCAAGAGTCACGCCATCCAGATGGAGTACACCCATGAAGGTGAAAAATATCTGTTAAACTTAATAGACACTCCGGGGCATGTGGATTTTTCCTATGAAGTCTCCCGGTCCATCGCCGCCTGTGAAGGCGCGTTGCTCATTATCGACGCCACGCAGGGCATCCAGGCCCAGACCATATCGAACCTGTATATGGCCATCGAAAACGATCTGGAAATCATTCCGGTATTGAACAAGATCGACTTGGACAGTGCCATGCCCGAAGAAGTCGAGGATCAGGTCATCGAGCTTCTTGGTTGCAAACGCGAAGAAATCCTTAGAGCCAGCGGCAAGACAGGCGAAGGCATTCCGGAAATTCTGGAAGCCATCGTCAACCGGGTGCCTATGCCCAAAGGAGACCCGGAAGCCCCGCTGCAGGCTCTGATCTTTGATTCCGTCTTCAATTCCTTCCGGGGCATTATTGCCTATTTTAAGGTATTGAACGGCACAATCCATACCGGAGACTTTGTGAAATTTTTCGCCACCAAAAAAGAATACAACGCCGACGAGATTGGCGTACTCAAGCTGACCATGTCTCCCCGCGACGTATTGAGTTGTGGAGACGTGGGCTATATTATTTCCGGTATTAAGACCTCCAAGGAGGTGAAAGTCGGTGATACTGTCACCCACGTAAAACGTCCTTGCGACAAGGCCATCGAAGGTTTTCAGGAAGTCAAGCCTATGGTCTTTGCCGGCGTTTACCCTATCGATCCCGAAGATTTTGAAGATCTTCGCTCTTCTTTGGAAAAATTACAGCTCAACGATGCATCCCTGACTTTCCAGCCTGAGTCTTCCCTTGCTTTGGGTTTTGGCTTCCGCTGCGGATTCTTGGGCCTGCTCCACATGGAAATCGTACAGGAACGCTTGGACAGGGAGTTTGACATGGATGTCATCACCACCGTCCCCAATGTTCAGTATCTGGTTACCAACCGGAAAGGAGACGTGCTGGATGTTCACAACCCGTCCGGCCTTCCCGATTTTACCCTGATTGAGAAGATTGAGGAACCCTATATCCGGGCTTCCGTCATCACCACCACCGAATATCTGGGCAACATCATGACCACTCTGCCTTGGTAAACGCGGAGAACTGATCAAACAGGAATACATTTCCGGCAATCGTGTGGAAATTCTGTTTGACATGCCTTTGGGCGAAATCGTGATCGACTTCTACGATCGTCTGAAAAGTATATCCAAGGGCTATGCCTCTTTTGACTACCACCCCCACGGCTTCCGTGAATCCAAGCTGGCAAAACTGGATATCCTCCTGAACAGCGAGCCTGTGGATGCCCTCTCCTGTCTCACCCATGTGAGCAATGCGGAAACCCTGGGTCGGCGTATGTGTGAGAAACTCAAAGAACTCATTCCACGCCAGCAATTCGACATTGCCATCCAGGCCGCAATCGGTGCCAAGATCATTGCCCGCGAAACGGTGAAAGCCGTCCGCAAGGACGTGACCGCCAAATGCTACGGTGGTGACATCAGTCGTAAACGCAAGTTGCTGGAAAAGCAGAAGAAGGGAAAAAAGCGGATGAAACAAATTGGAAATGTGGAGGTACCGCAAAAGGCATTCCTAGCGGTACTAAAACTGGACTAACGTTCCGTTTGGCTCCAACCGCGGAAATATAAAAGAAGCTCAGGTAAGGTTTAAATCTTATTTGGGCTTTCTGTTTTTACCAGCTGGGGGACTTCTTTTTGCATTGATTTTTCGGAAAAGGTGATTATCTTCGCTCATCAAACCAAACAAAAAATGGAAAAAGACTTCTTATCGCTGGTAAAAAGCCGGCAGAGCGACAGAGCATACGATACAGAACGGCCTGTAGAACAGGAAAAGCTGGATTACATACTGGAAGCGGCTCATCTTGCCCCTTCAGCCTGTAATGCGCAACCTTGGTCTTTCATCGTGGTCAACGACCCCGAACTGCGGGCGCAAACAGCCTCGGCACTTTCCAGCAAGGCTTTTGGCTTGAATCCTTTCGCTCATCAGGCACCCATTCACCTATTCATTGTCGAAGAGTCGGCCAACTTCACCTCAAACATTGGCGGAGTAGTCAAACAAAAGCATTTTCCACACATAGACCTTGGTATTGCGGCAGCCCACATCACACTGGCCGCAGCCGAGCTAGGACTTGGAAGCTGCATTGTCGGATGGTTTGATGAAAAGAAGGTAAAACAGCTTCTCCAGGTTCCTTCCTCCAAACGGGTACTTCTTGCCATCACCCTTGGCTATTCCAAACAGCAAACCCGTGAAAAAAAGCGCAAAGATTTGCAAGACATCACCAGTTATAACAAGTACAAATCCTAGCACACGCCCTTTTCCCCTGCCGAAAAACGACTACAGGCACAGCTCCGTCAGGTCAAATGCAAACTTCAGACCACAATATTTTACATTCACAGACCACAAAAACACAACCACAAATGAAAAAAAACGTATTGGCAGTTTGCCTCCTGCTTCTCTCAGCAGCAGGATACGCCCAATGGAAACCAGCCGGAGACAAAATAAAAACTCCATGGGCAGAACAAGTCGATCCCTCCAACGTATTGCCCGAGTATCCACGTCCGCAGATGCAACGTTCGGATTGGGTCAATCTGAATGGAGAATGGGATTATGCCATTCAGAAAAAAGGTCTGACCGAGCCAGCCAGCTTTGACGGGAAAATACTGGTACCTTTCGCCGTAGAATCTTCACTGTCCGGCGTACAAAAGAGCGTTGGAGCAGACAATGAACTTTGGTACAAACGTACGTTTACCATCCCTTCTTCCTGGAAAAACAGGGACATCATTCTCAACTTCGGTGCAGTGGACTGGCTGGCGGATGTTTTTATCAACGGCATCTTTATCGGAAAACATCAGGGAGGCTACACCCCGTTTAGTTTCAACATTACGTCCTATCTGAAAGGTTCGGGTGCACAAAAAGTCGTGGTCCGCGTTTGGGATCCCAGTGACAAAGGATTTCAGCCCCGTGGCAAGCAGGTAAATAATCCGGAAGGCATCTTCTACACCTCTGTAACTGGGATCTGGCAAACGGTTTGGATAGAGCCTGTGGCAAAAAATCACGTAACGGCCATCAAATCCATACCGGACATCGACAGAAGCACAGTAAACGTGACCGTCTCTTCCTCAGCCGGAAAAACGGCAGACATGGTGGAAGTGAAGCTGATGGACAAAGGGCAGGTTATTGCGACGGCCAAAGGTCTTGCCGGAAAAACGCTACGCCTGGCCGTCAAAAATCCCAAGCTTTGGAGCCCGGAAAAGCCCTACTTGTATGATTTGAAAGTAAGTCTGCTGGCTGGGAACAAAAAACTGGACGAAATTACATCCTACACCGCACTCCGGAAAATTTCCTATAAACGTGACACAAACGGCATTATGCGTTTCCAGCTCAACAACAGGAACCTGTTCCAGTATGGCCCGCTCGACCAGGGATGGTGGCCTGACGGACTTTATACCGCTCCCTCCGATGAAGCAATGCTGTTCGACATCAAAAAGACCAAAGAATTTGGATTCAACATGATACGGAAGCATGTCAAGGTAGAGCCGGCCCGTTGGTATTACCACTGCGACAAGGAAGGCATTCTGGTATGGCAGGATATGCCAAGCGGTGACATGGGAAATGTCTGGAAACCCAAAGAATACAACGCAGGAACAGACAAAAACCGTAGCCAGGAATCCGTGAGTAACTACTACCGGGAATGGAAAGAGATTATGGACATGCTGGTTTCCAGCCCTTCTGTTGTTGTATGGGTGCCTTTCAACGAAGCCTGGGGACAATTTGACACGGAAAAGGTCGTTTCCTGGACCAAGACCTACGACCCTTCACGCTTGGTCAATCCGGCCAGTGGTGGTAACCACCGTGCCTGTGGAGACATTTTGGACCTTCACAATTATCCGGGTCCGGATATGTATCTGTTTGATTCTGCACGTGTAAACGTGCTTGGAGAATATGGGGGCATCGGACTGCCAACAGAAGGCCATCTTTGGTGGGACAAGAAAAACTGGGGATACATCCAGTTTAAAAACAGCGACGAAGTAACAGCCGAATATGTCAAATACGCCGAAAAACTGAAAGAATTTGTGAAACGCGGATTCTCTGCAGCTGTCTATACACAAACTACAGACGTAGAAGGTGAAGTGAACGGTCTGATGACCTACGATCGAAAAGTAGTCAAGATCAACGAAGCTGCTATCAGGAAAGTAAACCTGGAAGTGATTGGAGAGCTGAAGTAATCAGCACAATAAAAACGAAAACAAAACAAGAGGATGTCCAATTGAAATGGGCATCCTCTTGTTTCTTTATCACTGCGACTTCCTGTAACTCAGCACTGCCCAGACATTGAAGACCGTGGCAAAGCCACAGAGTGCGAGGAAGGGTTGTATAAGGTCGACTGTCGAACTTCCTTTCAGGTAAACCAGACGCATGACCCGCACGAAATACTTGAGCGGACTAATGTCGCTGATATACCGGGCCCATTGCGGCATATTATCCACAGGAGTATACAGGCCGCTCAGGAAAATAAACGTGATGACAATGAAGAAAACCATAAACATAGCCTGCTGCAAAGTCCTGGCATAATTGGAAATAATCAGTCCCAAACCGGAAAAAGCCAATACAAAGACCGAAGCAAACAGATAAATGGTAAGCAGGCTCCCCTTTGGCCAAAGGTCGTAAATAAGCCACGCCACACCAAAACAAATATTCAGGACAATAAAACCAATAACCCAATAGGGTATCAGTTTTGAGAGAATAAGTGAGAACTTGCTGACTGGCGTCACATTCATCTGTTCAATGGTTCCGGCTTCCTTTTCACTTACAATATTGAATGCCGGCAAAAAACCGCAAATCATAGTAAGAAGCATCACCATAATGGCAGGAACCATCATGTACTTATATTCCAGCAAAGGATTGTAACGAAACAGCTTCGTTACTTCCACTCCGGCCTGGGTAGATGAAACGGAGGACGGCAACAGTTCCTGCCTGATTTCCGCATTATACTCGGCCAGGATGCCGGCCAGATAAGCACTGCCCAAACCGCCTTTCATACCATTGACTGCATTGGCCGAAATCATAACACGGGCAAACTTTTCACGGACAAGATCCTTTTCAAAATTGGCAGGAATCTCCAGGATAATGTCGGCTTTGTCCTGTTCGATGCTCTTCATGGCTTGACGGTAGTTCGCCGAAACATCCGTAAGGTGAAAATACCTGGATGCTGCAATTTTCTGGATAAGGCGGGAGGAATAAGACGTATGGTTGTTGTCTATGACAGAAAGATTCAGGTCTTTCACCTCAAAATTGGCCGCCAAAGGTAAGATGGACAACATTATGAGCGGAAAGATAAAGACAAACTTGCTCAGAAACGGATTTCGTCCGAACTGCTTGAATTCTTTTTCTATGAGATACCGGATGGCCATTTTATTCGAGTCTGATTTTAAAGTTTCGCAAACTGACAGTAATTAAAACGATGAGCATAGTGCCTAAAACAGCAAGTTCGGTAAGAATGGATCCGACGCTCAAACCTTTGATCATGATCTTCCTTACAGCCATGATGTACCATCTTGCAGGCACAATGTCCGACAGGGCCCGCAAGGCTATAGGCATATTTTCAACAGGGAAAAGCATGCCGGAAAGGAGCATCACAGGCATCATCAGCCCCATGGCCGATATCAGCATGGCAGCCATTTGAGTGTTCACGACAGACGAAATAAGCAGCCCCAATGCCAACGATACGAAAATATAAAGCAAGGACAGGGCGATCAGCCAAAAAAGGCTTCCGGCCACTGGCACCCCCATCACAAAGACCGACATGCACAAAATAGTGACCAGGTTCACAATGGAAAGGAAAAAGTACGGAACCGCTTTCGACAAAATCACATAGATTGGCTTCATAGGAGAAACAAGCAACACCTCCATGGTTCCGTTTTCTTTTTCTCTGGCAATAGAAACCGATGTCATCATGGCACAAATCAGAAGAATGATCATGCCCATCACACCTGGAACAAAGTTATAGGCCGCCGTCATGGAAGGATTGTACAGGAGTTTCAGCTCTGGCTGAATCTGATAGGGAATTGCTCCCGTTTTCAGCAACTCTTGCTGATAATTATTCACAATGGTCGAAGCATAGGTGGTAATGGTATTTGCCGTATTCGGATCGGTGCCATCTGCAATAAGCTGAATCTGCGCTTTGCCTCCATGCGCCAGACTTTCGTAGAAATGTTCACTAAAAACCACGACCATGGCCACTTCCCCGGACTTGAAGGCCTTATCCACCTCCTCCGGACTTTTAAGCATCCGGCTAAGCACAAAATAATTGTTGACCTGAAGTTTTTCCACAATGGCTCTGGTTGCCTCATCCTGAGAGGGGTCGTATACAGCGAGTTTTGAATTCTTAACCTCCGTATTCAGGGCATAGCCAAAAAGCACCAGCATCAGGACGGGCATGACAAGCAAAATAAGCATACTCATTTTGTCACGGAAAATATGGTAAAATTCCTTGCGGACAAAAGCCATGAAAAAGGTCCAGTTTTCCATGGCTGAAAATCCTGTTTTATTGGATATACCGTTCATTGCTCTATTCTTTTTGCCGTTCTGGCCAACCGATGAAAAACATCATCCATGCTTGTCGCTCCCATTTGCCGTTTCAGGTTACCTGGGCTATCCAATGCCTGAATAGAGCCATCAACCATGATGGACACCCGGTTACAGTATTCAGCCTCATCCATATAATGGGTGGTCACAAAGACCGTAATGCCCCGGTCGGCCGCCTGATAAATAAGTTCCCAGAACTGACGGCGTGTTGCAGGGTCAACTCCTCCCGTGGGTTCATCGAGAAAAACAATTTTCGGTTCATGAAATATAGCCACAGAAAAAGCCAGCTTCTGCTTCCAGCCCAAGGGCAACGATTTGACCAGCGTCTGTTTTTCTGCCTCAAAGCCCAGACGTTGGAGTAATTCATCTGTTCTTGGCGCTATTTCCTTTTCCGGCACACCGTAAATACCTGCATACAGCCGAATATTCTCCCACACCTTGAGATCTTCATACATGGCAAACTTCTGACTCATGTAGCCTATGCAGCGTTTTATCTTCTCGGACTCACGGGCAATATCGTATCCGGCCACCCTGGCTTCACCCGATGTTTGCTTGCTCAAGCCGCAAAGCATACGCATGGCTGTGGTTTTGCCGGCTCCGTTTGCTCCTAGGAAACCGAAAATTTCGCCTTTTCCCACCTCAAAAGAAATATGGTCGACAGCGGTGAAACTGCCGAATTTCTTGGTCAGGTCATGGGCTACAATAACCCTTTCTTCTGGTATCTGAACGTTTGAAATCATAAAATGCTGTTTCCGGACAATCGCATAAAGCAATCTTCCACACTTGGTTCAATTTTCTGTATATAGACATTCGTATGCCCCAGACCTTCCAGATATTCAGAAAGATCCCGGTTGTTATAACCGTCCTTTTTGAAGGCTACATGATGGGCATCCCCAAAGGCAAAGCTGCTCCTTACATTCTTATTGAAACGCAGGTCTGCGAGCAGTTTGGACATTGTATCGCTCTTGACCGACCACAGTTCACTGTCGAATCCTTTCACGATGTTTTGAGGTGTATCCGTCTGCAAAAACTTTCCATTCTGAATCAGGGCTATACGGTCACAAAGGCTGGCTTCATCCATATAGGGAGTCGAAACCAGAATGGAGATACCGTGCAACTTCAACCGTTTGAGCATATTCCAGAATTCCTTGCGGGAAACCGGATCGACCCCCGTTGTCGGTTCATCGAGAAAGAGCACAGACGGTTCATGAATCAATGCACAACAGAGGGCCAGTTTTTGTTTCATTCCCCCGGACAAAGCTCCTGCCCTCCGTTTCCGGAATGGTTCTATCTGCTGATAGATGTCCTTGATCAGATCGTAGTTTTCTTCGACAGTGGCATGAAAAACCGAAGCAAAAAAAGTAAGGTTCTCTTCAACGGTCAAATCCTGATAAAGGGAAAAACGTCCGGGCATATAACCCACCTTATTGCGTATCCTGGCATAGTCCTTCACCACATCAAAACCGCAGACGGAGGCCGTTCCCTCGTCCGGCACCAAAAGGGTAGCCAGTATCCGGATAAGTGTGGTCTTGCCGGCTCCATCAGGGCCGATCAGGCCAAAGATATCACCTTCCCCTATCTCAAGACTGACATCGGACAATGCCTGGATTTTTCCGTACCTTTTACAAATATGATTGGCTGTAACAGCGGTCATGCTTCTTTGTGTTATTTAAACCGGATCCCCCCGTACATGCCGATCTTGAGATCTCCGTCGTTTTTTACGGACACTTTTACCGCATAAACCAGATTAGCCCTCTCATCTCGGGTCTGTATGGTCTTGGGCGTAAATTCTGCCTTAGAGGATATCCAGGCTACTTTTCCCTGATAGGCTTTGTTTGCCTCAGAGCCAAATTCCGCATTAACCTTCACCGTCTGTCCAACCTTGAGCTGAGCCAGCTGATCAGCAGTAACGTAAGCACGCAAGGTCATATTTTTCATATCGGCGACTTTAAAAAGGCTCCTGCCCGGTGTCGCCAATTCACCCGCTTCAGCATACTTGACCAACACGGTGCCATCAATGGGACTGGATATGCGCGATTTTTGCAATTGGTCTTCAATCTGTGCAACCTGATCTTCCAGGGCTTCACTTTCCCCATGAATGCCCTTTGTGTTGTTCTCGAGTGTCTGCCTGGTGGCCTTCAGTTGCTTCTCGAGTACCTTTATCTGGGCGTTGATGTCATCAAGCTGTTTCTGATTGGCCGCCCCTGAGGCCAAAAGGTTGCTCACCCTGGCCCGCTCAGTTCCAGCAGTAGTAATTTGTTGTTGAAGGGAAGCCACCTGCACGTTGACATCGGGCGTTCTGCTTTGGGAAGCCTGAATACTGGCAAGCAACTGCCTTTTGCGCAAATCGAGCTGTACCGTATCGATGTAGCCTATGGTTTGCCCAGCTTTAAGCTGTTCTCCCTCCTCCAGGTCAAACTGCAGGATCTTGCCATTGGATTCCGAAGAAACAATGATTTCGGTTGATTCGAAAGTGCCGGATGCATCGGTCAAAGCATCGGAATTTCCACAGGCTTGAAGGACAAAGACTACCCCAAAGGCAAACATCGGATATTTAAGTTTTAGGATGAAAGTTTTCATATGGTGTCACGGTTAATTGTTGGTACTGTATTTGAGGTTGTAAACATTTAGCAGAAGCTGGATTTCATGCAAGGATTTCTGCTGTTTGGCCAGGCTTTCTGCATTAACTTCACGCAACAAGTCTGTCACCGATTGCACGCCGTTTGCGACCTTTGCCTCGGAAGCTTTTTTCAGATTCGTGTGCAGCCGGATAATCTCGTCATCGTCCTTGAGCAACTGACGCATCTTGTCTATTTCATTATTTTGCTGTTTAACTTTAAGACTATTGTTGAAAAGAAAGGTCTCCTTTTGGTTCAAAACCATTTCCCTGCTTATCTTCAGATTATTGAGACTGTTTTTTTGCGTGTAGAGGCCACCAAAATTCCAGGACAACTTTACTCCGCCAATGTAAAATGCCGAAAAATCACTTTGCAGCATATTGAGTCCAGGTCTTCCATAACCTCCCTGGGCAAAAAGTCCAATCTTGGGTAGCGTTCCCGATTTGACCATTGCAGACTGATGGTCTATCAAATAGAGTTGCCTGTCAAACAATCCCACTTCCGGTCTCTTGAGTGTAGCACCATCGGTTTCCAAAATCGTTGCAGCAGGTTTTTCCAAAGCAACCTCGTCTGTCAGGACAATACCTATCATGGCCGAAAGCATCTCAATATAGGATTTCCTGGCAGTCTGCAATTCCGTACGCCTTTGGCTGTTGTTCAGCTGTTCAAGCTTCACGGCATCCAGATCGGATTGATTTGCCACTCCATTTTTCATGTAAGAAAGAATCTTGTCGTAGTTTGTTTTCAGCTCCGATTCGAGTACAGCGTTTTGCTTTAACTGTTCTTCGATAAGCAGACATCCGAAATAGAGCTGGTTTACCCTATCCCTAACGACATAAAGATCAACTTCCAGTTTCTGACTTTCGATGGCGGCATTGTCCCGATAGACTTTCTTTTGTATGGAAGTGACACCTCCGTCCCAGACCGTCTGGCTTAGGTCGAGCGCTGCCTGATACTGATCCTTACTCTGATGGATGGACATCGTCTGTTGTCCCATCGGTACATCAAGATGAATGGCATCCGACTGGTAGGTGGCCTTGGCCGAAAAAGAAACCTGAGGCAAATAAGCTTTACCTGCATTGGAAAGATTGTATTCCAAGGATTGCTCAATCAAGCCGAACTGCTTGATCTGTGGATAATTTTGTCTGGATTTTTCCTGACATTGATCAATGGTAAACTGACCCGAGACCGAAACACAAGGTATGGCCAGTAAAGCAAACAAGATTGCAGGAATTTTCATTTTCAAATAATTCATGGTTTCAAACTATTCATAATAACACGAACATTCTCGGCTTTTCTTTGCTCCAAAACAGCTTCAACCTTTTCATCCGAGCCATCAACAAAAAGCTTTAGGACAGGTAAAGCCATAAAGGTCATTACATTCAGGGAAAATATGGAAAACAGCAAATTCGCCGCATTCGTCTTGCATATGCGGCCATCTGCAAATTCTTTATCCAACTCCGTCTGCATGTGCTCCACTAAATATAACGGTATATGTCCGATATCGGCAAAAATCTTACTGGCCAGATCCATGTTGGTGCTCACTTCGTTAAACAACAATACAGGCAATTTTCTGTTCATCTTGAGCATCTCAAAATGACTGGTCACACGTTTCTCCAGTTTTTTCTCAAACGGCAGGTTTTCATCGCTGATCTGCAACAGAGAATCCAGGAACCCTTTGATCTTATTTTCAAAAACCTGCTTGAAAAGATTTTCCTTCGACCTGTAATAATAATGCACCAAGGCCTGATTACAGCCAACCAGCCGTGCTATTTCCGTCGTGGATGCCTTGGCATATCCTTTATCCAGAAAAAGTTTCTCCGCTGCCTCCAGGATCGCTTGTTCCATATTGAAAGTCTGCGTCTTGTTCATTAATAGATTTATTTAATAGACTTATTAAACGCAAATAAACAATGTTTTTGGATAGCATCCAAATTATTCACTGTTTTTTCAGAAAAAAACATAAAAAAAGCCCCGGGCATCATACCCGGGGCTTTTCATAAGAGAATATCGGTCGGCTTATTCAGCCACGTTTTTCTGTTCAAGGCCATAACCTTTCTTTTTATCCTCTCTCTTGAGCGCATAAGCGACAAGAATGGAAAGAACTGCCAAAAAGGAGAACATCATCATGACCATCGTATAATCGTAAGATATTGCTCCATCGGCCGAAGTGGTTTTACAGAAGTTTTCAAGCACTTTTCCAATCAGAAAAGGAACGCCCATCAAACCAATGTTCTGAATGTAAAAAATCAGAGCATAGGCGGAACCAAGCTGTTTTTCAGGGATGATCTTCGCAACGGAAGGCCACATAGCCGAAGGTACCAGCGAAAAGGCAATGCCCAAAACGATCATCAGGATCACAGCCAGGATCCAGTTGTTCAAGAAAGGAATGGAAAACACGACATGCACAAACAAAAGGAGAAACGCACCAATGATCATAATGGTGGCACCTTTGCCCTTCTTGTCATAAATCCCGCCGAAAACCGGAGTCAGCAATATCGTACCGAAAGGCAGCAGACTCGGAATTGATCCAGCCAGTTCAGGGTCAACATTAAACTTGTTGACCATCAGATCGGCCGCATACTTCAGGAAGGGAAACACACAGGAATAGAAAAGAACGCAAAGCAAAGCAATAAGCCAAAATCCTTTGTTGGTCAAAATCATCTTGACATCAGCCATACGAAAGCTTTCTTCTTCCTCGTCCCCTGTAGATGCATCACTGATTTCCCGATCCAATTTCCTATCCATAAAGTTATAGATAAAGAAAGCAATCAAACCGGCACATAAGGCAATCGCACCCAAAAGTATGGGAGCGGGAATGGATTTGAATGCTGTGGCTACGGGCACAGTGACAGCAAGCGCAAGGGCTGTCCCAACTCTGGCCAATGCAACCTGGAGGCCCATGGCTGTAGCCATTTCTTTACCCTTGAACCATTTGACAATGATTTTCGAAACCGTGATACCTGACACTTCGCACCCAACACCAAAAATGGCAAAACCGAGCGAAGCGATCATAACCTGTCCGTTTATGCCGGCAATCAAGGTTTGAGCCAAATCCGGGGTTGATATGGCAAAATATTTGATACCTGCACCAATAACCATCAGTATGGAGGAGGTCAGACCTGTAAAACGGATACCCATTTTGTCCAGAATCAGACCTCCGAAAATCAGCATCAGAAAGAACACATTGAACCATCCGTATGAGCTGGTAAAAAAGCCGTAATCGCTACTGTCCCAACCCATCTGGCTTTCAAGCATGGTCTTTAAAGGAGACATCACGTCGGTGAAGAAATAGGCAGCCATCATCGTAAAGGATACAATGCAGAGCGCAGTCCATCTCGCAGCAGCAGAGTCGCGGATGGCTTTTTGAACTTTAGTCATAGTGTTCTTTCAAAAATCAAATGTTAGTAACCGCGGATAGCTTCAATACCCGGAAGCACACGGCCTTCGATTGCTTCGAGCAATGCTCCGCCACCGGTAGAAACATAGCTGACACCGTCAGCCAATCCGAATTTATTTACACAGGCAACCGAGTCACCACCACCGACCAGGGAGAATGCACCGGCTTTGGTGGCTTCAACAATGGCTTCACCGACAGCTTGTGATCCGTGTGAGAAGTTATCGAATTCAAATACACCTGTAGGACCATTCCAGAGGATGGTTTTGGAATTTTTGATGACGTCGGCAAAGATTTTCTCGGTTTTCGGGCCGATATCCATACCCATCATATCATCAGGGATTTCATTCACATTGACGAAGGCGGTTTTGGCATCGTTGCTGAATTGGTCTGCGATTTTGGTATCGACAGCCATCACCAGCTGAACGTTGTTTGCCTTGGCTTTTTCCATCAGTTCAAGAGCCAGGTCGAGTTTGTCTTCTTCACAAATGGAAGTACCGATCTTACCTCCTTGAGCCTTAACGAATGTATAAGTCATACCACCTGCAATAATCAGGTTGTCCACTTTGCTCAGCAAGTTTTCAATGATATCAATCTTGGAAGACACTTTGGAACCACCCATGATAGCGGTAAAAGGACGAGCAGTATCGGTCATCACTTTTTCAACGGCAGTCACTTCCTTGTTCATCAGGTATCCGAACATCTTGTTTTCTTCACTGAAATTCTTAGCGATCAAAGCCGTAGAAGCATGCGCACGGTGAGCCGTACCGAATGCATCGTTTACATAGCAGTCCGCATAAGAAGCAAGTTTGGCGGTAAAGGCTTTCTGACTTTCCTTCACAGCCTTTTTGGCTGCAGCCTTTTCTTCATCCGTTGCATCTTCAGCCAAACCGCGGGCTTTGCCTTCTTCTTCAGCATAAAAGCGGAGGTTTTCAAGCAAAAGGACTTCACCAGGTTTCAAAGCGGCTACCTGAGCATCGGCTTTCTGACAGTCTTCAGCAAATTGCACCTGTACACCAAGAAGTTCTGAAACGTGGTTAACAATGGCTTTCAATGAATACTTCAGATCCGGATTCTTTTTGGGACGGCCCATGTGAGAACCGATAATGAGGCTACCGCCATCGGCCAGAATCTTTTTGAGTGTGGGTAAAGCCGCACGGATACGATTGTCGTCCGTGATGTTGAATTGCTCATCGAGGGGCACGTTGAAATCAACGCGCACAAAAGCTTTTTTTCCGGCAAAATTAAACTTGTCAATTGTTTGCATAATACCTTATTGATTAATATATTAAGTTGATAATAAAATCCTTACGAAACAATCGCTGAAAAGCCATCAGACTTCCAGCGTTTTTTTGAACGCATGCAAAGTTATAAAAATATGTGGTTTTTAACCTTTCTCTACCGTGTAATTTTCAAGGTCCTGCAACCATAGTTTTGCCACGGCATCGCTGGGCATTCTCCAGTCTCCCCTCGGAGAAAGGCTAATGGATCCTACCTTCGGACCATCCGGTAAACAGGAACGTTTAAACTGCTGAGCAAAAAAACGCTTGTAGAATGTCCTGAGCCAGGAAAGAATTACCGCTTCCGAATAGACACCGTCAAAAGCCCGACAGGCCATCCACAGAATCTTTCGCGGTCTGAATCCAAAACGCAGGGCATAATATAAGAAGAAATCGTGCAATTCATAAGGGCCGACAAGATCCTCGGTCTTCTGGGAGATTTTACCATCTTCCGTTGCAGGAAGCAACTCGGGACTCACTGGAGTATCGATAACATCAAGTAATATTTCTGAAGTCTTGTCATCTACCTGGTTTTCAGCCACCCATTTGACCATAAAGCGCACCAATGTCTTTGGTATACCGCCGTTTACACCGTACATGGACATGTGGTCACCATTGTAAGTGGCCCAGCCCAGGGCCAGTTCGGAAAGGTCTCCTGTCCCGATGACCATACCGTTCACCTGGTTGCTGATGTCCATTAGTATTTGGGTGCGTTCCCTGGCCTGGGAATTCTCATAGGTAACATCGTGTTTGAACGGATCATGGCCTATATCTATAAAGTGCTGGTCAACAGCTGCGCAAACGGATATTTCCCTCAAGTTCACATCCAGGGAATAAATCAGATTGATGGCATTCTGATAGGTCCTATCTGTCGTACCAAAACCAGGCATCGTAATGCCTTGGATATTTTTTCTGGGCAAACCCAGTTTATCAAATGTCTTAACAGCCACCAAAAGGGCCAATGTCGAATCCAACCCTCCGGATATGCCAATCACGACATTCCTGCAACCCGTATGCGACAAACGTTTAGCCAGTCCCTGCACTTGTATGGAAAAAAGTTCATGACAACGCTCTTCCAGCAACTTGCCGGAGGGGACAAACGGATGTTGAGCAAAAGTCCTTTCCAAAACCGAATCTTCCAATTCGGAAAGCGCAAAAGGAACGGTGCGGTAAGCAGCCGGAGACTCCTTCAGCTGGTCGGCAGAAAAATTAGTATGCAGTATGCGGTCACTGTTGAGACGTTCCACATCGACATCGGCAACAATCAATTGATTCTCGATGGAAAAGCGCTCAGCTTCCGCCAGCAGCGAACCGTTTTCAACGATTTCAGCATTGCCTGCAAAGACAATATCCGTTGTCGATTCTCCAAAACCACAGGAGGCATACACGTAAGCAGCAAAACATCTGGTAGATTGCTGCGAAACAAGTTGCTTACGGTAATCATTCTTGGCCACCAACTCATTGCTGGCCGAAAGATTGAGCAGCAAATTGGCCCCGCGCAAAGCATGGTAACTACTGGGCGGTATCGGCATCCACAAGTCTTCACATAATTCTACACCAATACAGACAGCACCATTTCTGAGCAAAATTTCCGTACCGAACGGGACTTCCTGACCGCACAAGTTCACCACATCTGCTTTCACATCAAGGGCCGATGTAAACCAACGTTTCTCGTAAAATTCATTGTAATTGGGAATCCAGGTTTTAGGGATGACGGCCAGTATCTTTCCACTCTGGAAAACGACAGCCGTATTCATCAAACGGGTTCCTACGCGTACAGGCATGCCGACAACAGTGAGCAGAGACAAAGTCTGTGTCCGTTCCAACAAACCGGCCAGTTCCGCTTCTGCCTGCTTTATCAGGATATCCTGATGAAAAAGGTCTGCACAAGTATAACCTGTCATGCCCAACTCTGGAAAACACAACACCTGCACACCGGCGTCCGAGGCCTTACGCATCAGACATTCAGTCTGCTCCGCATTGTATGCACAATCTGCAACTCTCAAAAGAGGAACTGCAGCTCCTACCCTTACAAATCCAAAATCCATGGTTCTCAAGTTTTCGAAACACAAAAGTAAAGAAAAAAAGCTTCGCCCTATGAAAATTATCGATAAGATTCACAGGACGAAGCCAATCCAAAAAGTAAAAGAAAGAATTCGGAGCTTCCGGATCAGAGTTCCGCAACCTTGAACGGGTTGTAGGAAACATGTTTGTCAAAAACATCCACGCCTTCAATCTTCTTGACTTTCCGCACAACGATATTCGTAAGCGGAAGGATAATGATTTCATATCCTGTTTTCATACCGGCCTGTGTCATGATAAGCGTCATCAGGTCATCGTTCGGCAGGATGCCATAGAAAGCCAGAGTAAAAAACACCAGCGAATCGGCTCCCTCACCGACAAGGGTGGACAACACGGCTCTCAGGGAAAAGCCCCTGCCCTTTTGCAGGATTTTCATCTTGCTCATCACAAAGGCATTCAGGAAGGAGCCACATAAAAAGGCCACAAAGCTGGCAACAACCATGCGTAAGGTACTTCCAAAAACCAACTGATAAGCCGCCTGATGCGTGAAGTTGGCTGAACCCGGCACGAAAATGCTCAATTGGATGATGGCCACAGCCAGAAAATTCATCAGGAAGCCACACCAGATGATGAGCCTGGCTTTCTTGTAGCCCCAGACTTCAGCGATGATGTCATTAACGATGTAGGAAATGGGAAAAATCAGCAATCCGGCGGTCGCTTCGATCGGACCGATTTGGATCAATTTTTGCTCAACGAGGTTGGCGACGATCAGGCATACCGTGAACAGCAGCCCGCTGACCATAAAGGCCACAGAGACTTGTTTTTTCATACTTTCTTGTTTTTTTTACGTGGTGTTCAAGCACACGTTGCCGCCAATAAGACGGGAATCGGCCGCAAAGTTAGGAAAAATATACATACAACAAAAAATACCCGACCGGCAGCCATCCGCCCCGTAATTTCCAATACCATATTTATGACAGGTCGACAGCAATAATAACATCTCATTATCAAATCGTCATTTTTTGTACAAACCTGCAAATTGGTAACAATTATTTAACTATATTTGCTGGAAATTGAAATCATCTCATCAATGTCCGAACAGGAGAACGCTCAACTGAAACTTGCCCACGACTTCGTACAGTATACAGGCACCAATATATTCCTGACCGGAAAAGCCGGAACCGGGAAAACTACGTTTTTACACCGTATCCGCAGTGTGTCGCCCAAAAGAATGATTGTCACGGCTCCAACAGGAGTGGCAGCCATCAATGCAGGAGGCGTCACACTACATTCCTTCTTTCAGCTGACTTTCGGCCCTCACGTTCCTGAAAATGCAGGCTCTGATGAAAAACAGCCCAAGGCCATCAACAAATTCAGCCGTGAAAAGGTAAACATTATCCGAAGCCTCGACCTGTTGGTCATCGATGAGATCAGTATGGTCCGTGCAGACCTGCTGGATGCTGTGGATGAAGTACTGAGACGGTACAAGAATAAACACAAACCCTTCGGCGGCGTCCAGCTCCTGATGATCGGAGACCTGCAACAGCTGGCCCCCGTGGTGAAAGACGATGAGTGGAACCTTCTGAAGCCTTATTACGATACTCCGTTTTTTTTCAGCAGCTTGGCTTTGCGCAAAACGCAGTTTGTCAGCATCGAACTTAAGCACATTTACCGTCAAAGCGACCGGGATTTTATCGGCCTGCTCAACAAGATCCGCGAAAACAGGCTGGACCAGGATGCCATTGAGATGCTGAACAACCGGTACATCCCCGGTTTCGATGCAGGCAGAAACAAAGGATTCATCACCCTGACCACACACAACAACCAGGCCCACAGCATCAACGAAATACAGCTTGGAAAAATCAAGGAACCCAAACAAATCTTCAAGGCTGAAATATCCGGAACATTTCCCGAATATTCTTATCCCACCGATCTTGAGCTGGTATTAAAAAAAGGGGCGCAAGTGATGTTTGTAAAAAATGACAGTTCCAGAGAAAAACGTTATTTCAACGGAAAAATCGGAACCATCAGCCGCATAGAGGAAGATATCGTATATATCGCTTGCCCGGGAGAACAGGAAGAAATTGAAACAGGCCCCGTAGAGTGGAACAACTACGCCTACTCCATCGACGAAACAACCAACGAAATTGTAGAAAGCGTCGTCGGCACATTCAGACAGGTGCCTCTTAAACTGGCCTGGGCCATCACCATACATAAAAGTCAGGGCCTCACGTTCAACAAGGCCATCATCGATGCTAACGCCGCATTCGCCCATGGACAGGTTTACGTGGCGTTAAGCCGCTGCCGTTCGCTGGAAGGCATAGTACTGAGTTCCAGAATAGACGCCAAAAGCATCAGAGTTGACGGATCCGTACTGGGTTTCACACATGAGATCGAGCAAAACGAACCCGGCGAAAAACAACTGATTGAATACCGGCGCGAATTTGAAAGGGCATTGATTGCCGAACTGAACGACTTTTCAGGCATTCACCGCCGTCTCGACTATTGCGAAAAACTCGTCCGTGAAAACGAACATATCCTGCAGGGAAAACCTTCCGAAATATGCAAGGAAACGGCGGACCTGTTTTATTCAGAGATACTGGACATCTCCAGAAAATTTTCGCACCAGCTGGACAAGCTTTTCATGCAAAACCCGTACACAGAGAACAACCACCTGCTCAACGACAGGATTTCCAAAGCCAGCATCTACTACAGCGAGAAGTCCGACAAGATATTCAACCGTTTTTTTGACCATTTTCTCATCGAGACAGACAACAAAGCTGTCAGGAAAAGTCTAAACGACGCTCTGGAAAAACTGACCGACGAAACGGACCTGAAAGCCGCCTGTCTGGAAGCATGTAAATCCGGATTTACGGTGAAAGGGTATCTGGAAGCAAGGGCGATGGCATCAATTGAGAAAAAGCCGGAAAGGATGCCAAAATCTCCGGCGGAAGTTCCGGATGAAACCACCAATCCGGAATTGTTCCTCCTACTCAGGCAATGGCGCAACGAAAAGGCAAAAGAGCTGAACCAGCCCGTGTATCTGGTATTGCCACAAAAAACAATAGCCGAATTGTGTGTCCGAATGCCACAAACACCAGCCGAACTCAAAACGGTCAAAGGATTTGGAGACAAAAAGGTACAAAAATATGGAGGAGAATTGCTTGAAATCATCTCAGATTTCTGCGCAGAAAATAAAATGAGATCGACTCAACTTCGGTTTTAAAGCTATCCAAAGAGAGGCTTTTACCATATTTATAATGTCAAATTCATTTATTTTTTAAAAATTGGCAGACTTTTTTCAGTTAAATCATTACTTTTGGGCGCACTTTATAGAATTTACCTGGTGAGAAACACATCCGAACTAAAACTTCAGGCTCTGCTTCTCCCCTTTTTTCGTGAGTTCATAACTGAGAGTCAATGATTTAGTTTTATTAATCATGTATTAAAATAATTTCAGCTAAGTTAATGGGAATTTTAAAAGAGAAGTGTGCGACGTATACTGTCGCACAAAAATTGATCGATGCTGGGGTATATCCTTATTTTAGAGAAATTGCATCCGATCAGGATACTGTTGTTGAAATCGATGGCAAAAAGGTATTGATGTTTGGATCCAATAGTTACCTGGGACTTACCTGCCATCCGAAAGTAAAAGAAGCCGCCATCAAAGCGACAGAAAAATACGGAACCGGATGTGCCGGCTCCAGGTTCTTAAACGGAACGCTTGACATTCATACAGCTCTGGAAGAACGTTTGGCAAAAGCTGTTGGAAAAGATGCAGCTTTATGTTACAGCACTGGATTCCAGGTTAACGTAGGTGTCGTTTCCGTCATGGCCGGACGTCATGATTACATTCTGTTGGATGAACTGGATCACGCTTCCATTATTGAAGGAAGCCGCCTCTCGTTTGCCAAAGTTGTAAAATACGCCCATAACGATATGGAATCTCTGGAAAGCAAGCTTAAGCTTTGCGAACCAGACCGCGTAAAATTCATTGTAGTTGATGGTATCTTCTCCATGGAAGGGGACATCGTTAAACTCCCCCAAATTGTGGAACTGGCAAAGAAATACGATGCGTCCATCATGGTAGACGATGCACACTCCCTGGGTGTCATCGGCGAAAAAGGTTCCGGTACGGCTTCCCATTTCGGTTTAACCAAAGACGTCGACCTGATCATGGGAACTTTCTCCAAATCGCTTGCCTCTCTTGGTGGTTTTATCGCTGCAGACAACGACATCATCAAATACATCAAGCACAACTCCCGCTCACTGATTTTCAGCGCCAGCATGACACCTGGAGCTGCAGGAGCAGTAATGGCCGCCATGGACATCATGGAAAGCGAGCCGGAAAGAATTCAGCATTTGTGGGACGTTTCCAACTACGCCAGAAAAGCTTTTCAGGATAACGGATTCGACACCGGAATCTCCGAAACACCAATTATTCCACTGCTTGTACGCGAAGACATGAAAGCACTTCAAATGACCAAGCAACTGCTGGAGATGGGCGTCTTCATCAATCCGGTATTGTCCCCGGGAGTTCCTGTCGGCAGAAGTTTGATCCGGTTCTCCCTCATGGCCACTCACACTTTCGCTCAGGTAGACGAAGCTATAGAAAAGATGACCACCGTAGCCAAAAAACTGAAGATCATAGAATAATCTATTGAATCAAAAAACTGACGGGCATGCTGATTTTGTGTAAAAACAACAGACTTCAGCATGCCCGTTTCATTCATATCCGACTATAAAACTATCCTTGAATGAAAAAAGTCATCCTTATCACCGGTATTTCTTCCGGCTTTGGCAAAAGCACAGCCGAACTTCTGGCACATAACGGTCACACCGTATATGGCACCGTCCGCACAGATTGTAAGACCGATCCGGCCATTCACGTCCTGAAAATGGATCTTACGGATGTGGATTCCATCAACAATGCTGTAACTCAGGTTATCCAAAACGAAGGAAAAATCGACGTACTGATCAACAACGCCGGCATGCATCTGGGAGGTCCTATCGAAGAAGCACCGGCAGAGCTGTTCAAACGTCAAATGGAAACCAATGTCAATGGCTTGGTATTCATGCTCCAGGCTGCGTTACCGTACATGCGCGAACAAGGTCGGGGCACCATCATCAACTTCAGTTCCATCGGTGGATTGATGGGTTTACCCTTCCAACCGTTCTATTCAGCCAGTAAATTTGCCATCGAAGGGCTGAGTGAAGCACTCAGAATGGAGTTGAAACCTTTCAACATCCGCGTGATTGTTATCAACCCAGGTGATTTCCACACCAGCAACACAGCCAACCGCACCAACATTACGGTTCCGGGAGGTCCTTACGAAGCGCAGTTCAAAAAATCGCTGGCTCAGATCGAGAAAGACGAGAACGGAGGCTGGCTTCCCGAAGTTCTGGCCGAAAAACTGGTCAAGATCGTTGAAAGCAAGCACCCCAAAAACCGTTATGTCATCGCAACTTTTGAGCAGAAAATGTCCATTGTGCTCAAGAAACTGCTGCCAACAGGCATGTTTTCAAATATACTGGGATCCTATTATCAAATAAAATGAAGAAAAGCTTCCTGATGGAAGCTTTCTTTTATTTTAGCCATTCGTAAATGGTGTGCGTTATCTTCTTGAAATACCCGTCCTGGGATACTTTTCTCAAGGGCTTGTGAATTGCTTTGTCCAATGCTTCAGGACTCATGAACGGTCCCCATTTGGTATTGAGAGCAAGGGCTGATTCATAATACCCTGCGACCTTTTCCGGTGAATGTGAATACTTGGCATAGGCCATCGCTACAGCGGTTAAACAAATAAACAATCCACGCGGATTGACCGGATAATTGTGCGAAAGTTGCTTTTCCGGAATAGACAAAACTTCCTTATAGAGCAGATCCCTGTCATCAAGTATCTTCTGGTCGGCGTTATCTGTAATGAAAGAAGGATAGGTCTTACTGATAAAGGTGTATAACATCCTAAAATCCGGACTCTGGGAAAGAATGTCAATTTTCTTGCGATAATCCAGATACAAGGATTTAGGATTGTCGTAATCTCCGGCTATCCGTTTCTCAAAATGCTTGCAGATCATGTAAATCATTGAACGGCAATCCATCTTGCTGCCGGCCCTGCTCTTGATCAAATCATCCACATCCTGCTTGATAAACAGGTAATGCATGGCCGGATCTATATCGTACATCCGATAGACTTCGCTGATTACATCAATCATATCCTGCTTTCCCAGATTCTGCACATAGGTATTGCGGTCTATGATCCTGCTCTCCACGTTCAGCTTGTGGGCGACAGCCTGTATGATCTTGATGTAAATATGTTCATCCCGTGGTTCCCCTTCCATCTTAAACTGAAACTGAGAAGACATGGTCCTTTTTTCATCAAGGATGTTTCGATCCTCATGGGGCATGATGCTTTTCAATACAACATCCAAAAATTGCCGGGGAGTGAAGATAAAAGTGTAATGCTCATAAACAGTATGCTGAGCTTCATTAGACCATTCCCCTATCTGAGTTTCGTTTTCTTTGGCCAGTTCAAGAGTAAAATATCTTGCCGCAGCATCCACCGGTTGACTGAGATCCCATACGAACAGGGAATAGTAAGCTTCCCCGATGGCTTCCGGTTCGGGAAAGCGGAAAAGCGCGATCAGACGGTTTGTCTTTTCGAGTACCTCATAATCCAGACCAAGAGGTTCCAGTTCTTCTTTCCCCAGATTCTTGGACATGCCTTTCCACAAATCAGACAGGTACTCCAGACCTTGTTTGGAAGGCTGGTTTTGCTTTCCGGCATTGGATTCCAGGCTAACGCCTTGCATGTAGTCATGTCCTCTTTTGTATCGCAAGTCCCAGAAAAGGTTGATGCCCTCAAGAAAAGCCAACGCAGGCAACACCTGATAAGCAAACGATAAATGGGTTGATCTTGGCTCGTTGGCCAGATTCCTGCTGGCTTCCGAAAGTTCAGAAAAGACGACAATCATCAGATCCTCAACCGTCATGTCAAAACTCTCAAAACCAAGGATAATGGAAAAACTCTGTTCAATTCTGTTGGCAATTTCCGAAAGTTGAACCTCACTGGCGCCCAAGTCATGGATGAGGTGAGCACTGTTGGTTATTTCAATGGCATTGACATCAAGGACAGCCTGAATGATATTTTTGATAATTTCTTCCTTGCTCATGACTTTGGATTATGAAGTTCGTATGAATAAATGCCTCTACTTTATAAACACAGACTCTCTGAGTTTGTTCATCCCTAAAACAGGAAATCTCCATTTCTAAGTCATAAATAAGCGGAAGTCAAGCCTCAAACACCGTTTCTTTAAATATTTCGCTCACCGTAGGATGCGGAAAAACTATTTTTTGAAGTTGCGAAACCGTCATTTTTTGTTCAATGGCCAGACAGGCACCGTAAATCATTTCACTACAAGGATTACCTATCATGTGAACGCCCACGACTTCCTCCTCTTCAATAGATACCAGCACCTTGCACATTCCGTTTCCTCCTTCATTTTCGGCAACAAAACGGCCGGAATACGCCATCGGCAATTTGACAACCTTGCATGCCACACCCGCAGAACGAGCCGTTTCCTCCGTCAACCCCACACCGGCTACCTCCGGATTGGTATACACCACACCGGGTATGGCGCGGTAATGCATGCGATCTTCATGGCCGGTCAGATTGTTCACCACCACCTCCGCTTCCCGAATGGCTGTATGAGCCAGAAGGGAGAAACCTGTCACATCTCCGGCGGCAAAAACGCCGGGGACACTTGTCCGCATCTTTTCATCAACCAGAATACCGCCACGGCTCATTGCAACATTTAGGGATTCCAGTCCGAAACCTTCGGTCACGGCACGGCGTCCCACGCTGAGCAGTATTTTCTCCCCTTCCGCGTAACAAGTTTCTCCGTCTTTCTCAAAAAAGATTTTGTTGTTCTCCACTCTCACCACCTTGGAAAGCAAGTGTATATCTACTCCCTTTTTTATATAAATGCCGCGCAGCATAGCACTTACTTCCGGATCCATTCCTCCAAGTATTTCCGATTGCATCTCAAGAACGGTCACCTTGGTTCCGAGACTATTATAAAAACTGGCAAATTCCATACCAATAACACCTCCACCAATAACAACAAGAGAGTCGGGTCTTTCATTCAAATCCAGAATCTCACGGTTTGTCAACACTCTGTCACCCGCTTCAGCCAACCCCGGTATCGGCGGTACCAGTGCTTCCGAACCTGTGCAAACCAACAATCTGGAGCCAAGAAAAGATTCCCCGTTACAGGTCACTTCAAAACCATGGGAGGTCTGGCCCAATATAAGCGCCTCACCCTTCACCACATTTACCAGACAAGTCTTCATCTTACTTTCAATGCCGGCAACCAGCCTTCTTACCACCCTGTCCTTGCGCGAAGATATTTTGGCAAAATCATAGCGAAAGTTTTCACCGTAAATCCCATACTTATCTCCATGCAGCGCATTCTCATACATCTTGGCACTGTACAGGAGGGTCTTTGTCGGTATGCAGCCTTCATTGAGGCAAACGCCACCCATCTTGTTCTTTTCAAAAAGTATTACAGAAAGCCCCTGGCGGCCAGCCCTTTCAGCTGCCACATATCCGGCGGGGCCTCCCCCTATAATCATTAAGTCAAACATAGTTATTAGTGTTTGGTTCAAGGTTCTATCGGCAACATGCCAAAGAGTTCGTTTATAACGTCTTAAAAATACAATTCCTTTTTCAAAGTCCACTCAAATATCTCTGAAAAAAAGTACATTTTGAAACAGGCCTCAAGTCCTAGTGACAGGGCCTCACGATCATTTTTTCTTATTTTAACACTACTGAATTCCAAGTATATAATGAGAGTATATTTTTTCTGATAAGTTGAAACTTTTTGGCGGATTTTCATGATTATTTATCCGAAAAAACTAACTTTGCAACTAAACTTAGGTAATTATATTTTTAAGGTATCTAACCATGGCAAAAATAACGAAAGAAGCTGCTTTGCTCTATCACTCACAGGGCAAACCAGGAAAGATCGAGGTTGTTCCTACCAAACCTCACAGTACGCAAATGGACTTGTCCCTCGCCTACTCCCCCGGAGTAGCGGAACCCTGTCTTGAAATTGAAAGAGACCCCCTGACAGCGTACGATTACACAGCAAAAGGCAACCTGGTTGCAGTTATATCCAACGGTACAGCCGTTTTAGGCCTCGGTGACATTGGCGCCATGGCAGGTAAGCCCGTAATGGAAGGTAAAGGCTTACTTTTCAAGATATACGCAGGTATCGACGTCTTTGACATTGAAGTCAACGAAAAAGATCCAGAAAAGTTCATTCAGGCGGTAAAAGCCATCGCACCTACATTCGGTGGTATCAATCTGGAAGACATCAAGGCTCCTGAATGCTTTGAAATCGAAGAAAGACTGAAGGCTGAACTCGACATTCCTGTAATGCACGACGACCAGCATGGTACCGCCATCATTTCGAGTGCAGGCCTTTTGAACGCCCTTGAAATCACCGGCAAAAAAATTGAAGAGATCAAGCTTGTAGTAAACGGTGCAGGTGCTGCTGCTGTTTCCTGCACCAAATTATACATGGCTCTCGGCGTACTTAAGGAAAACATCGTCATGCTCGACAGCAAAGGTGTCATCTCCACCGACAGAAAAAACCTGGATCCGTCCAAACAATTCTTCGCAACCACTCATACAGAGCTTAAGACGCTGGAAGATGCGGTCAAAGGCTGTGATGTATTCCTCGGTCTTTCCAAAGGAAACGTTCTTTCCAAAGAAATGTGCAAGACCATGGCAAAAGACCCTATTATCTTCGCCTTGGCCAACCCTGTTCCTGAAATCAGCTACGAAGATGCCATGGAGGCTCGTCCGGACGCGTTGATGGCAACTGGCCGTATCGACTACCCGAACCAGATCAACAACGTGATCGGTTTCCCATACATTTTCCGTGGTGCGCTTGACGTTTCTGCAACAAACATCAACGAAGAAATGAAGCTGGCCGCCTGCCGCGCTATTGCAAATCTTGCAAAACAACCGGTTCCCGATGTTGTAAACGCTGTTTACAATGTAGACCGCCTGAGCTTTGGCCGCGAATACTTCATCCCAAAACCTGTTGACCAACGTTTGGTTACCGAAGTTTCCGCAGCTGTAGCCAAAGCAGCCATTGAATCCGGTGTTGCCCGCAAGACGATCACAGACTGGGACGCTTACAAAAACCATCTTCGCGAATTAATGGGCTACGAATCCAGCTTCACACGCCAATTCATGGATCTGGCAAGACAGAACCCGAAACGTGTGGTATTTGCCGAAGGCATTCACCCCAACATGTTGCGCGCCGCCGTTGAGGCTAAAAACGAAGGCATCTGCTATCCGATCCTTCTGGGCAACGACGAACGCATCGAAAAACTGGCTGCTGAGCTTGATCTGAGCCTGGATGGTATTGAAATTGTAAATCTTCGCCACGACAATCAGGCTGAACGCAGAGAACGTTATGCCAAAATTCTTGCCGATAAGCGTGCCCGTGAAGGTGCCAACTACCAGGAAGCAAACGACAAGATGTTCGAACGCAATTACTTTGGTATGATGATGGTTGAAACCGGCGAAGCCGATGCTTTCATTACCGGTCTTTACACCAAATATTCCAACACCATCAAAGTGGCCAAGGAAGTGATCGGCATTCGCGAAGGTTATAACAACTTCGCCACAATGCATATCCTGAATGGCAAAAAAGGACCTCTGTTCCTTTGCGACACCCTGATCAACAGACACCCAAGCACAGACACCCTGGTTGATGTCGTAAAACTGGCAGATCAGACCGTGAAATTCTTTGCTCACGAGCCGAAAATCGCCATGTTGTCTTACTCCAACTTTGGCTCTGATCCGGACGGTAGCCCTGCATCTGTACACGAAGCAGTAGCACGCCTCCAGAAAGAAATGCCGGATTTGTGCATCGATGGTGAAATGCAGGTCAACTTTGCGCTCGACAAAAACCTGCGTGACCGCATCTATCCTTTTACCCGTTTGAAAGGCCAGGACGTAAATACGTTGGTATTCCCCAACCTGAGCTCTGCAAACGCTTCCTACAAGCTGATGCAAAGAATGTCGGATTCCGAATCCATCGGCCCGATCCAAATGGGTTTGAACAAGCCTATCCATTTCACCGATGCTGAAAGTTCCGTCCGCGACATCGTCAACATCGTTGCCGTTGCTGTTATCGACGCCATCGCTGAAGCCAGAACCAAAGTTCTCTAAGAACTCTGCCATAAAACAGAAAAGCCCGGCACGAATAAAAGTGCCGGGCTTTTTGTTTTTCTTTCGCACCCTATTTATCGGATAAACAGAAAAAGATTGCATCGGAAGAAATATCCAAATAAAAATTAGTCGAATTTAATAGCTTTCACAGGTTTAATCCTTGAAATCAGTGCAGTAGGTATCAGCACAACAGCCAACGAAATAAGAACAGTACCCACATTCAGCGCCACAATGTAAAACCAGTCCAGCTCAATGGGTACAAAATCCACATAATACGTAGAAGGATTCAAATGAACCACATGAAAGTAATTCTGGATCAAACAACAGCCTAAACCTATAAGATTACCCCAAAGGAGTCCCTTTCCGATCAGGAATGTGGACAAATAGACAAAAATCTTCCGGATAGACCGGTTATTGGCACCCATAGCCTTGAGCATGCCGATGAGATTGGTGTGTTCCAGAATCAGGATAAGCAGACCGGAAATAATATTGAAACCCGAGACAAAAACCATCAGGATCAGGATGAGCCAAACATTCGTATCCAAGAGATTCAGCCAGCTGAAAAGTTCAGGATTCATTTCATACAGATTTTTCATATAAAACGTATCTGCCTGTTTGTGGGCCGCATGGACCATCTTTGCATAAACCCCTTCTTCCGTTTCATTGAAACGGTCTATATTCTTTACAAAGATTTCAACACCGCCAGCCTGACTCTCACTCCATTTATTCAAGTGTTGGACATGTCTGGCATCGGCAATGAGAAAATATTTGTCAAACTCGGAGAAGTGTGAATTGTAAATACCGCAAATCCGGAATTTTCTGGCAGAAACAGACTCTGCCTTGAGAAAATAGACCAAAAAGGAGTCTCCCAGTTTAAGTTTCAGAAGCTTGGAAAGATATTCGGAAATCAGCACATCGTTGGAAGGTTTGCTATAGTCTGGAAACGAACCTTCAACCAACTGGCTGGATAGAAAGGCTTTGTCAAAATCCTTGTCTGCCCCTTTGAAAACCACTGTTTGAAAATCGTTCTCGGTTTTGATCATGCCAGGCTTGGTGAAAAGACGCTGTACATGCCTTACCCCCGGGACAGATCGCAAACTATCCATGAAATCGTCCGATGCATCGACCGGATTCATTTCGTATGTCAGGTTGGAATAGTAACTGGTTATCTGAATATGAGAGTTAATGCCTATCACCTTATCACGCACCTCACGTCTGAAGCCCATCACAACAGCCCAGGCTATCAACATCACAGCCAGCCCTACCGCTATACCTATGATGGCAATTTTAGTAGCAGGCTCAGACTTTTTCTCCCGATGGCTTCGTTTAAAGAAAAGGCGCTTGGCTATGAAATATTCAAGATTCATATCATATCCTTCTTCCCGGATAGACTTCGAGGGCTTTTTCCAGTACAATCATGGCCTTAGCCAAATCCTCCTTACTGATGACATAAGCCATACGAACCTCATTCTTTCCCACATCAGGAGTTGTATAAAAGCCTGAGGCCGGTGCAATCATAACCGTCTGACCTTCGTACTCGAATTCATCCAGCAACCAGGCGCAAAACTTGTCCGCATCGTCAATCGGCAATTTGGCCACAGTATAGAACGCTCCCATAGGAATAGGTGTATAACAGCCAGGAATCCTGTTAATGGCGTCAATAAGAAATTTACGACGTTCCACATATTCATTGTATACTTCCAGCATGTATTCCTGAGAAGCATCCAGGGAAGCCTCAGCTACAATCTGACCCAAAAGAGGCGGGCTCAAACGTGCCTGGCAAAATTTCATTACATCCTTACGGATCTGTGCATTTTTGGTGATAAGGGCTCCGACACGGATGCCGCATTCACTGTAACGCTTGGAAACAGAGTCTACCAGCACCACGTTCTGTTCAATTCCTTTCAGATGGCAGGCAGAAATATATGGCGCACCGGTATAACAAAATTCGCGGTATACCTCGTCGGAGAAAAGATACAAATCGTATTTCTTAACCAGGTCACGGATCTGGTTCATCTCTTGCTGCGTATACAGATAACCGGTCGGGTTATTCGGATTGCAGATCATGATGGCCTTGGTCTTTGGAGTGATCAGCTTTTCAAACTCTGCAACCGGGGGCAAAGCGAAGCCCGTTTCAATGGTGCAAAGCAACGGTTTGATGACAGCACCGGCAGAAATGGCAAAAGCCGTATAGTTTGCATAAGCAGGCTCCGGCACTATAATCTCATCACCCGGATCCAGGCAAGCCATAAACGCAAAAAGCACAGCCTCCGAACCGCCGGTCGTAATAATGATGTCGTCTATGCAAACATCAATATTAAAACGGTGGTAATATTCCGCCAGTTTTTCACGAAAGCTCTTGATTCCTTCGCTCGGACTGTACTCCAGAATGGAACGATCAATCGCTCGTAACGCATCCATACCCACTTGCGGTGTCTTGATATCGGGTTGACCGATATTCAGGTGATAGACTATGCGGCCTTTTGCTTTTGCTTTATTAGCCAAAGGCACTAATTTTCGGATAGGAGATTCGGGCATCATTGCCCCTCGATTGGATGGCGTCGGCATATTTGCTTTAATTACATGCATCAAATTTCAGAAGCGCAAAGATAAAAACATAGACGGGTAAATGCAAATAAAAACCGGACCAAACACCATCGGCAAAATAACAATATCATAAAATTCGGTCGTAATTTGCTTTAAACTATTGCTTGCTTTACACAGAAAACGTACATTTGTCAGGTATAAAAAAACCTATTCACTCTTACACAAACTACCATGTATACCAACTTCTTATTTTTAAATCTCGGTGCTCCTGAAATCATCATCATCGCTCTTATCGTACTGCTGCTTTTCGGCGGAAAGAAAATTCCGGAACTGATGAAAGGCCTTGGAAAAGGCGTACGCAGTTTTAAAGACGGAATAAAAGACATCGACGAAGAAATCAACAAGGAAGACGACAAGAAAGAATAGATAAAGGCGCCTTCATATGCAGGAAATGACATTTTGGGACCATCTTGAAGAACTCAGGATGGGGATTTTTCGTTGTATGGGAGTGATGCTTGTTTTAGGCATTGGCTTCTTTATCGCCATGCCGTGGCTTTTCGACGCTGTCATCATGGCTCCTACCCGGGGAGACTTTCCTGTTTACAGGATATTCGGTTTAATCGCCGACCGCTTCACGGATGGGACTTCCTTTAGCGACGAGCATTATCAGACCCCTATCATTAACATCAAACTGATGTCCCAGTTTCTCATTCACATTCAGGCATCTTTTATTTTCGCTTTCATCATTGGGTTTCCTTATATCTTGTTTGAGATTTGGAGATTTGTACAACCGGCGCTGTACGACCTGGAAAAAAAGAGCTTCAGGTTTGCCTTTTCTTTCGCATCCATTCTTTTTTATATAGGACTGTCCATAGGCTATTTTCTGGTGTTTCCCATCACACTCCGTTTTCTCTCGGATTATAAAATCAGCAACACCATCGTGAACCAGATTTCACTGGATTCCTACATCAGTACCTTTATGAGCCTGAACATGATCATGGGTATTGTCTTCGAGCTGCCCATGCTGGCCCTGGCTCTCTCCAAATTAGGATTGATACGCCGTAGTTTTTTCAAGAAATGGAGGAAACACGCCATTGTGGTCTTGCTGGTTGTTGCCGCAATTATCACCCCGACTGGAGATCCCTTTACTCTCAGTATTGTTGCCCTGCCTCTTTATTTCCTTTATGAGATCAGCGGGCTCATCGTAAAAGACGACACAAAAGAAGTCCGGGCTGAATAATCAATCCGGACTTCCTAAATCTTAAAGCGTTTTATTTATTCTCAATCAGATCAAATACTGTGAGCTGATGGAGCGATGGTCGTATACACGTTCAATGGTATCGGCAAACATATCTGCGATACTGAGAATCTTCACTTTGGAACAAGTCTTGTTGTAGGGAATACTGTCTGTCATGATCATTTCTGTCAGTACGGAGTTTTCAAGACGTTCCGTAGCAGGTCCGGACATCACACAGTGACTAGCGATTGCCCTTACAGACAATGCACCTTCTTCCATCATGATACCAGCCGCTTTGGTTATGGTCCCCGCTGTATCGACCATATCATCAACCAGGATGACATTCTTGCCTTTCACCTTACCAATAATCTTCATTTCTGCAACCTCATTGGCACGTTCACGGGATTTGTGACACAAAACCAACGGCACATCCAGAAACTTGGCATAGCTGTTGGCACGTTTTGAACCACCTACATCCGGAGTTGCAATCACCAGATTTTCCAGATTAAGAGACTTAATGTAAGGAAGGAAAATAGTGGAGCCGTAAAGATGATCAACAGGAACATTGAAAAATCCTTGAATCTGATCTGCATGCAAATCCATGGTAATCAAACGTTCAATACCAGCAACAGACATAAGGTCTGCTATTAATTTGGCACCGATGGAAACACGTGGTTTGTCTTTGCGATCCTGACGAGCCCATCCGAAATAAGGGACAACAGCTATAATTTTTGCTGCAGAAGCACGCTTGGCGGCATCAACCATCAGCAAAAGTTCCATCAGATTGTCTGAATTGGGAAATGTAGACTGAACCAGAAAAACCACTTCTCCACGAATGGATTCTTCATAGGAAACGGAGAACTCACCGTCTGCGAAATGTTGAATATTCATTTTTCCAAGTGGACAACCAAGACTGGCACATATTTTTTCAGCAAGATATTGTGAATTCGTACCCGAAAACACTTTGTAGGAATCTTTTCCGTTCATAGAATAGAAGAAATTATTGTCGATAAAAATGTTTGCACAAAGATAGGATTTTTGTGAAGAAGTCTGCCCATCTGATGATGTAAAAAAACAATTATTTTAAACCGGAAACGGCCGGGCTCCAGCACCATCCTTGCAACTAACTATAATCGAATATATTAGCCAAGGTCAAACTTCAGGATCATTCCGTTGTTTGCCTGAGTATCCATAAAAAGTGGTTCCGCAGAGGTTAAGTTCAGCTCTAGGTTCCGGTCAGTCAAAAGGTCTGTTGCTGTCCTGATACCTCCATCCGGAATATTCAGAAATTCAAAAGCATGTCTTGGAATATACAGTTTGAAAGACCGTGTATCCTGGGAAAAATTGGAAACGACCAAGATCATTTCATTCCCGGACTTTCTAACGAAAGCAAACATTCTGGATGAGTCAAAATCCGGATTTTCATAATTGGCATACATCAAATCAAAGAACAAGCCTTCAGAAAGGCTTTTTTCATGGCGACAGAGGTTGAGAACCCGCTTGTAAAAGGCCCGGATGGATTTCTGAGCATCGTCCAGCTTTTCCTCATTCCACTCGCCGGAATTGTTCCATGCAGCAAGAGAGTCCATGGTCCAGTAATCGAAAATGGAATTTCGACCGTCTTTGCCACTGAAACCTTCGTTGTACATACCTGTTTCGCCCAACTCCTGCCCCGAATACAGCATAAATGGATTGGTTTGCATGCACGCCAGAACGATCAGCGCAGGGAAACCCTTCACTGGATCTCCGGCAAAAAAATCCGATGCTATGCGTTGTTCGTCGTGGTTTTCCAGAAAATTAAGCATGTGAGGCTGTATGTCGTTGACCGATTGCCAGCATCTGGTTATTTGCGCTGTTGATTCATATCCTTCGACAATGGCACGCATGGTATTGTAAAGTCCCTCCTTATCGTACAGATAGTCAAAGCCTCCCCTATAAATAAAATCACGGTACTGGTCTGGCTTATAAACTTCAGCAATAAAAATAACATCCGGAAAATCTTTCTTTACACGCGCAATCGCCCATTCCCAAAAATCGACGGGAACCATTTCCGCCATATCACAACGGAAACCATCCACACCCATGCTTGCCCAATAATTCAAGACATCCAGCATTTTAAACCAGGTAGCAGGTATCGGCTGAAAGTATTGCCTGCCACCAGCCTGAAAGTCAATGCCATAATTCAGCTTAACCGTCTCATACCAGTCATTGATACCTGGAGAAGCAGAAAAGCAATCGTTTCCAGTTACTTTTGCCGGTAGCTCCGAGTAGGGTCTGTCACTGCAATTGTATAAGTCAATCTTAGGCTGGAATTTCTGCCCCGGAAGGTAATAAAAGTTGTTATCCCTGTTGAAGGACTGGTTTGTGTGATCATCAGCCCCAAAATCCCGCGTTCCTGAAGGACAGGAATCAGATTTGTACTGACGTGCCAGATGATTTGGAACAACATCGGTAATAACCTTCAGTCCCAAATGATGGCAACGTTCCAAAAGAGCCTTAAATTCATCCAGCCTGTGTTCAGGATGGACGGCCAAATCCGGGTCCACATCGTAATAATCCTTGATGGCATAAGGAGAGCCGGCTTTCCCTTTAACAACAGCAGGATGGTCCCTGGCTATGCCGTAAGCCGAATAATCGGTTCTGGTAGCATGTTCCAGTATCCCGGTAAACCAAATATGGGAAGCACCAAGATCACGGATAGATTTCAATGCTTTCACACTAAAATCCTTCAATTTTCCACACCCATTCTGTTCTATGTTACCATTGAGGACAACATCTTTTCTGGTATTCCCAAAGTATCTTGGAAAAACCTGATAAATAACCATTTTGCTCATACTTTCACTATATGAAGACTGTAAGTGACCAAACAGATACAACAGTCCAGTTTCCTATTTATTGTTTCTGAATTAACTTAAGCAAGCGGACATTCTCATTGAGAACCTTCACAGCAGAATCGTAGCCGAGTTTAAAAATCTCATGATTCTTCTCTGCATCGAACATGCCATAACGGTCTATGGATGGAGGTTCTATCAGAATATCACAAGCATCCTTTACACTCAGAACATTGGCTTTCCGGATAAAGAAATAGGTTCTTTGAGCCATATCCAACAATGAGAGTTTGTCTTTCTCGTCCATCTCTATGGGACCCACGTTTACTCCAATCACATATTCACACTGGTGCCGCAATATTTCAACAGGAAAATTGCAGATCAGCCCCCCATCGGAATAAGGGATATTACCTATCCGAACCGGTTCAAAAAGTATTGGAACACTGCTTGAAGCAATAACGACATCCAGCAATGGACCGGTATTGAAAAAGACATTCTTACCGTGGACCATATCGGTGGCATTGACGTATATAGGAATTTTAAGCTCTTCGAAAGTGGTTGCTTTCAGTTTTGTTTTCAATGCCTTCTTAAAATTGTCTATGCGAAAAATACCATCCTTGATTTTCGTCAGGGAGGCAAACTTGCTGAAAGACGCTTTGTTGAAAAGCTCAATAATTTCTTCGGGTGTATTGCCATCGGCATAGAGTGCTCCAACAATAGACCCGGCACTGGTACCCGCAATCACGTCCGGACGTAAGCCACGCTCTTCCAGAGCCTGTAGGACTCCGGCATGGGCAAATCCTTTTGCACCGCCTCCACTCAAGGCCAAACCAATCTTGTATTTCAAATCTTTATTTTTCATTAAAAATAAATCATCATAGAAATTTGAAATTCTCCCTCAAAAAAAGTAGGAATGCGTAATAAACACATTCCCACACAATAAAGTTTAACGGACAACTATTTTGGTCCACATATTCCGATCTTATTGAAGCCCTTGTGTGGCAATTTCTTTGTTTATCTTCTTAACCAGACCTTGTAAAACGGATCCAGGTCCAAGTTCCGTAAACGAGTCTGCACCATCTGCAATCATTGCCAATACCGATTGTGTCCAACGTACAGGAGATGTAAGCTGAGAAACAAGGTTCGCTTTGATTGTTTCAGGATCGGTCTGAGGCTTGGCATTCACATTCTGATAGATAGGACAAACCGGTTTGGAGAACGGCGTTTTCTCAATTGCTGCAGCCAGTTCAAGACGAGCCGGTTCCATTAATGGAGAGTGAAACGCACCTCCGACACTAAGCTTCATCGCACGTTTGGCTCCTGCTGCCAGAAGTTTTTCACAAGCCTGATCAATGCCTTCGTTGGTTCCGGAAATGACTACTTGTCCAGGGCAGTTGTAGTTGGCTGGAACAACAACCGTATCGGTGATGGAGGCACAGACAGACTCTACCGTTTCATCTGGTAAAGCCAGAATAGCGGCCATTGTTGAAGGTCTGGCCTCGCATGCTTTTTGCATGGCCAAGGCACGTTGGTAAACCAACCTCAAACCGTCTTCAAAAGACAATGCACCAGCAGCAACCAATGCCGAAAATTCACCAAGAGAGTGACCGGCCACCATTTCCGGTTTAAAGTCTTCACCCAAGGTTTTGGCTAAGAGTACAGAATGTAAAAATATAGCTGGCTGAGTCACTTTCGTCTGACGCAGGTCTTCTGCTGTTCCTGAAAACATGATATCCGTGATGCGGAAACCCAATATTTCATTTGCTTTTTCAAATAGTTCATGAGCCAAGGAGGATTCATCGTAGAGATTCTTTCCCATACCCGTGAATTGAGCTCCCTGTCCGGGAAAAACATAAGCTTTCATATTAAACTAATTATTGGTTAATACGGCAAAGGTAATACAAAATGATATTTTACTGCACACTTTTACCATTTTTGTGTGTTTTTAATTTTTAAAAGCAATAGACCAGCTCAAAAACTATTCCACAACACCAATTGGACGACGCGCAGAACCCTCTGCACCTGCAAGATCATCGCCCAAATCGGCACGAGCTTCCTGAGCTATCTTCATCAGTTTCTCCATAATCTCGGGATAAAGATCCTTCACATCGTAGCGTTCGCCCGGATCCCTGCGCAAATCATAGAGAGCCAGTCCAAAATCCACATGCTCGTTTGTTTTACCGCCCACACCGTCTTTTCCTGGAAGAAATCCTTCGTAGGTTTTGCCCGGATGTGGCAACACCAGCTTGAACTCGGCATCGCGTACTGCTTCAAGATTGTTTTTCTTGAAATAATAATAGAAAGTTTTACGTGGCTCTGCGTTTATATCACCAAACATCAAGGGGGAAATGTCCACCCCGTCAATCTTTTTGACAGGCATCGGTGCACCTGCTATATGAGCGATGGTTGGCAACAAATCGATGGATGAAGCCAGTTGGTTATTGATAAAACCTGCAGGAATTTTTCCAGGCCAACGCATCAGGCATGGCACACGCTGCCCTCCTTCAAAAGAAGTTTGCTTGCCTTCTCTCAATCCGCCGGCAGATCCGGCATGATTGCCAAAATTGAGCCAGGGACCGTTGTCTGAAGAAAATATGACCAGCGTATTTTCATCAAGGCCGTTCTTTTTCAATGACTTCATGATTTCACCGACACTCCAGTCTATTTCCATCATCACATCGCCATACAGGCCTTGTTTGCTTTTTCCCTTGAATTTATCGGATACAGCCAATGGGACATGAGGCATGGAGCTTGCATAATACAGAAAAAAAGGCTTTTTCTTGTTTTTCTCAATGAAACGTACCGCCTGCTGAGCATACATGGTTGTTAGCTGAGACAAGTCTGCATGGGTGAGTTTTCTGGCAACATCATTGCCAATCATAAGAGGCAGTGTAGGTTCCGCCTCGTCTTTCTTGCTCCACATATCGTGCGAATAGGGTAAACCATAGAACTCATCAAATCCATTGTTCAAGGGCAGGAACTTCTTGTTGTCACCCACATGCCATTTACCGATAATACCACAGGTATAACCTTTTTCTTTAAGCACATCGGCGATGGTTGTTTCTTCAGGATCCAGACCCACCTTTGAATTCGGGGACAAGGCACCTGAAAAGCCAACGCGATTCGGATAACAGCCGGTGAGCAACCCCGCACGGGATGCACTGCTGACAGCCTGTGGCGCATAGTAATTGGTAAAGCGGACACCCTCCGTGCCCAGTTTGTCGATGTTTGGCGTGCTGTAACCATAAGCTCCGGTTACCCCAAGGTCGCCATACCCCATATCGTCCAGATAGACAATAATGACATTGGGCGATTGCGTCTTTTTGGCATGGCTCTGAAATGGTATCAGTCCAGCACAGGAAATGGAAATGAAATTGATTAAGTTTGTTTTTTTCATAAAAATCTGGAATTGGTGTTTTTTGTATTGTAAAAATACCATTTTACGATCAATAAAGAGAAAAGATCAAATGAAAAAAGTTGCTGATCAGGCGCAAATCTGCAATCTACGTTACTGTCGTTTTTTTTTGTTTTTTGGCTACAACCGATTTGCGTTTGTCGCAGTCTAAGGTCTTGATGATAGATCTTACCGGGGCTTTTAACGATGCTTTCACAACCATCAAGGTTTGCGCCAGTAGACTTCAAACCCATTCATATCAAATAACGGAAGCATTTTGATAATTATCAAACCTTTCCTTTTAAAATTCCGCATAATTTTACCGCTTTAAAAATAGTAGGAATGAGCATACTGGAATACATACGTCAACGGATAGTGAGGCAGGATTTACGCATACCGGTTTCCTTAATCCAAAAGTCTTTAAGAGAGATAGAAAAAGAAGAGATATTATCAAAGCACGGGAAGAATTTGCTGGCTATTGCCATTGCAAATACCGACCGAATGGAAAAACTCTTGTTGCATGAAAAAAAGAAAAGTGAGAAATGGAAGCTATACCCGTCAGCGGATACTGTAAATTCAACAGACACTGCCCATGGAAAGGAGACACTTCTGTTAGCCGAAAATAACAATGAAATCTATGAGCATTTTCAAAAAGACCTTATAGAAAAGTATCAGGTAATTCACGCCGACGATGGAGCCAAAGCCTTGAAATTGGCAAAAGAAATAAACCCCGACATTATCATAGCCGATGCCTTTCTGCCTGTATTAAGCGGATACGAACTGTGCAGAATGCTAAAGTCTTCGGTCGGTACCAGCCACATACCTATTATTTTAATGTCGGCATTGAGAGACAAGGAAAATATAATTTTCGGATTGGAAGCAGGAGCAAACGACTATATTTTCAAGCCGTTTGATTTCGATATTCTAAAAGCCCGCATACGCAATATTCTGCAAAGCCGGGATCAGTTACATGAAATTGTATTTACAGAGACTCGTGTGGAAGAGACAAAATACACCAACGAACTGGACATTGAATTTCTTGATAAAGCAAAACAGATTGTAGAAACGGAAATTGATAATCCGGATTTTTCCATCAATGATTTCTGCAGCATGCTGGCCATGAGTCGAAGTTCGGTTTACAACAAACTGAAAGCACTGACCGGACAGCCGCCGAATGATTTCATCCGCATTATTCGACTCAACAAAGCGAAAGGGCTGTTGGCATCGAAAAAATACACAGTATCCGAAGTGTCTTATAAAGTGGGATTTACCGACTCAAAATATTTTAGCACAAGCTTCAAAAAACAATTTGGTATTAGTCCCAGCAAAGTGGAATAAATAACAGATTTTGGATTCTTATTAAGAAAAACCAAACCTCATTAAATAAATATTGTCAGTAACATTGCAAGTGTAAATTAATTTAATTTTAAAAATATGGAAACATTTCTTGGTCTGGATTTAGGCGGAACAAAATTGCTCATAGGAGAGTTAGACAACAATGGAAATATATTAAGATATAAAAAATATGACTCAGGTTTTTTCAACCAACAGATTGCATTGGAAATAATCAAGGAATCGTTAGACAATTATATAAAGACCGTAGGATGGGTAGAAAACAAACCTGTAGCCATGGGGGTTGGTCTGATTGGCCGCGTTGACCCAGGCAAGGGCATCTGGCTGCAAATAGACCCTACCCGGACACAACCCATTCCTCTGGCTAAAGAATTATCCGATTTATACGGAATGCCTTGTTATATCGACAATGATGTGAAAAGCGCAACCCGCGCCGAACGTACTTTCGGTTTCGGACAAATATCCAGAAATTTTATCTACATAAACGTTGGAACAGGCATTGCTGCTGGTTTTGTTGTAAACGGAAGGCAGATACGCGGTAGCCACTTTAATGCCGGCGAAGTTGGGCACACTCAGGTAGGAGTAAATGTAGGAATAAAATGTGGATGCGGAAGAATCGATTGTGTAGAGCAAATAGCTTCGGGAACGGGCCTGGATGGTTGTGCCCGCTTGTTGAAAAATCAATTTGAAACAAAACTCCACATTTCTGATAATCCCGAAGAACGTGTACAAGGTAAAGATGTTTTTGACCTGTGCGAAAAAGGGGATCCGTTGTGCGTCCATTTGGTAGAAAATGCATCGCAGGCATTGGCCAATTTGATTATGAATTTAGTACGGGTAAGCGATCCCGATACGGTCGTATTGGGTGGTGGACTGGTTTCGGACGGATTTCTTCACACAAAAATCCTGGAAAAGCTGAATCCGACGACCATCCGTTTTGTCAAGAACGGAGTCGTAATTACCAAGTTGAATCCTGATTTTATCGGTTTGTTGGGTGCCGGCGCCGTAGCGATGAATGTATAATTCACTGAAAAAATGAATATTACCATTACAGAAAACGAGACTAAATTTGATACCCTGGCAGCCTGGAGAATCATCGAAACAATACTTGCTAATCCAAAAGCGGTTATCGGTTTATCCACCGGCCAGACTACAACAAATATGCACAGGATTGTTGCCCAGATTTACCAGCAACATCCGTTTGATGTTTCAAAAATCACCTTATTTCCTCTGGATGAGATAACAAATATATCTCGCCAATACTCCGGTTCCTGTTATGCCATGCTGAAAAATCAGATTGTCGATGCCTTAGGAATTCAGGATTCTCAATTTCTGGCACCTCCGACGGTAAGCAAGGATTTTGGATGTGAATGCCGAAAATACGAAGCCGCTTTGGCTGCAAAAGGAGGCATTGATTTGCTGATACTTGGTTTGGGAGCCAACGGACATTTGGGATTTAACCAACCCGGAACTCCTTTTGAAAGCAAAACATGGATTTCGAAGATGGATGAAGTTTTGGAAGCACGTATCAGAAAAGAAACAAATACGACTCCCGAAAAAGAATTGGGTGGATTTACACTGGGTATCAAGAATATCATGCACTCACGTAAAATTATTCTGGCGGCAAAAGGAATCCATAAAGCGGAGATCGTAGAAAAAATGCTGTTTGGACAAATAACCACAGACGTTCCGGCTTCTGTCTTGCAACTGCATCCGAATTGTGAATTTCTATTGGATGCAGGAGCGGCTAAAGCGATCGCTCCATGATTCCAACAGAAGATAAAACAAACCGGATTTATCAATCCGAAAAATGATAAAAAAATACCATGAAAAACAAAATACATCTCCTACTCCTGACTTTTTATTCCGGCAACGCATGGTCGCAATATCATACAAGCGAAGCACGTACCTGGGCCAAGTATCCTCCCGAAGTTCAGTTAAAAGGATTTGGTCTGAACAAATCCCTATTAATTCAGATGGACAACGACCCCCAGTTGGAAGAAGTTTTTCTATTCAGTTCGGACAATGGACATTACCCCTATTTCGATCTGTTCAAAGTCTATTATGCCATTGTCGATTATTACACCAAAAAGGTAGAGTGTCAATCAAACATCGTCCTTTCTACCAAACGTGATTTAATATTGGAAGACCGCAACAACGATGGAAAATTCGAGCTCTACCGTAGTTACTTCCGTGACGGGGAATTTACAGTAGACAAGTATGGAAACAACCTTTCCACAACATGGGTGTACGATTGTATTTCATTCTAAAAACAGAAAGATCATGAAAAAAATTATACTCATACTCCTTGCCGTCCTTTTTACGTTCGTCGCTGATGCTCAAAAAATAAAAACTATGATCGTTACCGGCCAAGATGGAAGTCATTGGTGGCAAGGCGGAAGCGACGCCGTCAAAATGATTTTGGAAAACAGCGGATTGTTCACGGTCGACATACTGATAACACCCGAAATGGGAAAAAGCATAAAAAGCTACCATCCCGATTTTAAGAAATACGACCTGGTCGTCATTAACTATGGAGGAGAAACCTGGCCGGAAGAAACCCGAAAAGATTTTGAAGCCTATGTAAACAACGGAGGGGGAGTCGTTGTCTTGCACTCGTCAATCGTTCCTATGGATGATTGGAAAGAATACAATAAGATGATCGGCCTTGGTGCATGGAACGGAAGAAATGAAAAAGACGGTCCGTATGTCTACTGGAAAGACCATCGTTATGTCTACGACTATTCTCCTGGTTGGGCAGGTTATCATGGATTGCAACATTCGTTTGTCGTGGTTAACCGCAATCTGGAGCATCCTATTTTAAAAGGTCTTCCACCTGTTTGGATGCACTTTAAGGACGAATTGTACGCACATCTTCGAGGTCCCGCTCAAAATATGGAAATTTTAGCCACAGCGTATGAAACATCCGGAAATGAAACAGAAGGACGGGACGAGCCTGTGCTTTGGACAGTCAACTACGGAAAAGGGAAAGTTTTTGTAAGTGTTTTAGGACATGCCGGTAATGACCCGGCTCTCCGCTATTCCATGGAATGCACCGGTTTTCAGGTAACACTGTTACGCGGGGCCGAATGGGCCGCTACGGGAAAAGTAACACAAGCCAATCCCAAAGATTTCCCTCTAAAAGAACTATGCACATTCCGAAAAGATTTTAAAATACCTTATTGAAATAATCAATTCTTATTCTTAATTAATTAATGCTTATGAAAAAACGTTTACTGTATTTTAGCAAGATACAACCTGGAGTTGTAGTGCGAATGTTTATGATTGCTTGCTTTTTGTTGGTTAATGTTGTTTTTGCTGCGGCTCAGACAAATGTGAAGGTGAAAGGCATCGTCAAATCAAATGTTGATAATGCACCTCTTATAGGGGTTAGTATCCTTCAAGATGGAACTTCCAATGGAACAATTACCAATGTGGACGGTCATTATGAACTGACTGTACCAGTGGGAGCCACATTGAAATTTTCTTATATGGGTTATCTTTCTTCGCAGGTTACCGTCGTAGCCGACCGAACTGTTTACGACCTGTTGCTGCAGGAAAATACGGAAAAACTGGATGAGGTAGTGGTCGTCGGTTATGGTATCCAAAAGAAAAGTGTGGTAACAGCAGCTATAAGTCGCGTAAACGCCAAAGATTTGGATTTGGAAAAACCGACTACGGTACAAAATGCCATGAAAGGTAAAGTTTCCGGTGTACAAATTACATCCAATTCCGGAGCCCCGGGAGCAGATGCTAAGATTCGGATCCGAGGCATCGGAACGGTCAACAATTCAGATCCTCTGTATGTCATAGACGGAATGCCATCTTCCAATGGCATCAATTACCTGAATCCGTCCGATATTGAGTCCATCGAAATTCTGAAAGATGCTGCTTCAGCAGCTATTTACGGAGCACGCGGTGCCAACGGGGTAGTCTTGGTTTCAACCAAAGGCGGTAAATCCGGTAAAGCGACGTTTAATTACGAATTTTCTTACGGTTTGCAAAATCCTGTAAAAAAAGAAGATTTAATGGGTAGCTCCGACTATCAGATGACCATGAATGAAATGGGAGTAAATTCGGGCAAAGGAGATAAGTATTACTTTCCTACGGCTTCATCGGTAAACACCGATTGGCAAAAAGTTTTGACCTATAACGACGCACCACTGGTAAATCATCGCTTTTCAGTAAGTGGAGGGACCGACCATAGCAGCTATTATGCTTCTTTCGGAGTAATAAATCAAAGCGGCATTTTTGCCAAAGGCTACGCCGATTATCAACGTTACAATGCCCGTCTCAATTATTCGAATACCTTATTGGATACCAAAACCCGCACTTGGTTCAACAAAATCGTGTTTGGTTCTAAAGTTAGCTATTCACGTTCCAAATACACCGGCAGCAATATCGGCAACAGCGAATCGGGAGGAATTTTGTCTTCTATGAATATGTTACCTCCTACCGAATCGGTCTATCAGACAGATCCTACCAAACTGGCCGAATACGCAACCGTTTATCCCAATTATGTAAAAGATGAAGCAGGAAGAGTATACAATATCATTAATATGAGGGAAATTATGAATCCCCTTGCTTCATTGAAAGTTAGCCATAATCAGGAACAAACACCTCAAGTCTTTAATGGAGATTTTGATCTCACATTTAGCCTGTTACCCGGTTTAACATACAAGACAACTGCCGATTTTGAATGGGGATTCGACTCCAACCGCAAAGTTACACCTGCGTACGACTTGAATGCCGACCAAAAGAACGCGTCATCCAATGTCTACAATTATTTGGGAGAATCCTATACCTGGCAATGGGAAAACCTGTTGCAATACAATCATGCCTTCGGAAAACACCATGTGGGTGGATTGGCCGGCACAACCATGTCGTCTAACTATTATCAAAACATCAACGGCACACGTTATGATCTGATTGATGTAAGTATGGATAAAGGATTTCTGGACATATCGGGAGCACCCGACGGTGATGAACGCGCCCGTGTTAACGGTGGAGCGTCCGACCATAAGCTGGCTTCACTGTTCGGTCGGTTGAGCTACAACTACGATGAAAAATATATGTTGGAAGGAACAATCCGACGCGATGGGTCATCCAATTTCGGTAAAAATAATCAATATGCCGTATTTCCATCTATTTCGACAGGATGGGTGGTTACCCGGGAAAATTTTATGGCAAATCGCCCTTCTTGGTTTGAATTTGCCAAAATACGTGCCAGTTGGGGACAAAACGGCAATGAAAACATCGGTGCTTTTGGTTATACCAGCCTGATTCAAACCGGTGATTACCGCGCAGTTATCGACGATAAGGTCGTACAAGGAGCAAAACCAACCGGTTACTCAAATGCTGATCTGAAATGGGAAACCTCCGAACAAACCGACTTAGGCCTTGACCTTCGCTTTTTCAAATCGCTCAGCCTTTCGGTCGATTATTTCAACAAACAAACTAAAGATATGCTGTGCTGGGCTCCGTTACCCGATTATGCCGGTTATTCAAGCATCCTTACAAACAAAGGAGATGTTAGTAACAAAGGATGGGAATCGGATGCTTCGTACAAGTTCAGCATAGGAAAAGTAAATTTAGGCATTGGTGCCAATGCTTCGTATGTAAAAAATGTTGTTACTAACCAGGGAGATTCCGATACTCCTGTTTCAATAGATGGTTTGGGCGGTGGCCTTGGTGGAGCCGTAACCTGGAGAGCCAACGGTAAACCTTATGGATTCTTCTACGGATATGTTCACGACGGTATTTTTCAAAACCAAGCAGAAGTTGATGAATCCAAACAAGCAAACGCAGAGATCGGTGGAATCCGTTGGAAAGATATTGACGGAAAACCGGGTATAACAGGCGATGACAGAACCATGATAGGAAATCCAAATCCTGACTGGACGTTTGGTTTTACCCTGAATGCCGATTGGAAAAATTTTGATCTGAACCTTTTCTTCCAAGGAGTGGAAGGCAATCAGATCTACAAATTTTACCGTCGTACCAATGTCACTTTTGCCAACTGGGACAAAGCATGGTTGGGTCGCTGGCATGGCGAAGGTACATCAAACTGGTGGCCCCAGATTGTAGAAGGAGGACAAAATGGTGCAAGCGATGTTTCCAATCTCTATGTAGAAGACGGTTCTTATTTGCGTTTGAAAGTAATGCAACTAGGTTACAGCTTACCCAAGAATCTGACTCAGCAAGTCGGTATCAGTCGCCTGCGTTGCTTTGTGCAGGCTGAGAATCTGTTTACACTCACAAAATATACAGGTCTTGACCCAGAAGTTGGAACACGTAACGGCTTTGACGGGGGAACCTATCCTCAAGCCCGTACATGGACCGTAGGTGTAAACGTTGCTTTTTAATAAATTAAATCTATAGACGATATGAAAAAATATATAATTGCCGCTTGTTGCCTATTGATAAGCGTTACCTCCTGCCAGGATTTTTTAGAAACCAATCCCCGAACACAAGTTTCAGTTGAGGAGTTTTACAAGACCCAAAAAGGAGTAAATGCCGGTCTATATGCTGTAATGAAAGAGGTTTCCAACCGCTTGCTGGAAATTTATAGCTATTCTGCCTTGTTGTCTGATGAAGCTTCAACCGGAGGTGGTATTGGCGAAGGTGTATGGAAAGAAAAATGGGATAATTTTACCTATACCCCGAGCAATTGTTTCAGCAATCCATGGTACACAGGAACAGGTTGGTGGAACGAATGGGATATGGGACTTTACGTTGGCGTGGTAGCCTCCAATATTCTGATAGACGAAGTCAATAAAAGCGGACTGGATGAAAATTTCGTACATGCCATCGATGCCGAAACAAGATTCTACAGAGCCTTGTTCTACAGTTATTTGTTTATGGGATACAAAGAAATTCCTTTGTTGAAAGATCAATTTACTTCTGCCGATGAAGTATACAAAGTGGGCAATGCTTCCCGTGAAGATGTATACAATTTTATGCTCAGCGATTTGTCGGACGATGTCATTAAATATCTCCCAGATCGAGTAAACACACAGAAAGGACGTATATGCAAGGATGCAGCCAAAGTTTTACGCGCAAAAATGATTCTCTTCCAACGCGATGAAAGCAAATACCCCCAAGCGCTCGCCGATATGCGGGATATTGCCAGCAATCCTTTTTATAAATTAGATCCTGACTATAAACATTTGTGGCATAAAGACGGCGAATGGGGACACGAAAGTATCTATGAAATCGGCGCAGCAGGCAACAACTCGGGGATGAACAACAAAGTTGCAACCGTTGGTGGACGTGATATTGTTGATCCAAGAACAGCAGAGCAAGGCGGATTAATGTCCGGTTACGGACAATTGACCATGACATGGCCTATTTATGATATGTTTGCACCGGGCGACACCCGCCGTGAAGGAACCGTCATCGTCTATGCCAATGAAGATGCCGATGCCTATACAAAAACAGGAAGTCATTTTATGGTAAGCAATCAACAGGAAGGTGTTAACCTTTCAAGAGGGTTGTTAGGTAATTACAAATACCATCCGCGTAAAGAATCCTATACATCGGGGAGCGATCAGGTCAATAGCCAAAACATGTCGTACCGCTTCTTCCGTTTTGCCGATGTACTGTTACTTGGAGCAGAACTCAAAGTGCGCATCAGCGGAAATGCCGATGCCGAAGCACAAGGATGGTTTGACAATATCCGGGATCGTGCCTTTGGAAACAGCAATCACCGAATTGCATTGGATAAAGGCAAAGATGCAAATCTGGACATTATCTTCAACGAAAGATTTTATGAATTTGCTTTTGAGATGCAGCGTTGGTTTGATATTCTGCGCTTTGACAAAGGAACTCAAGTTCTTGGAGCAAAAGGTTGGACGGAAAAGCATCGATATTTCCCTATCGACCAAAATGAAATCGACCAGTCAAAAGGTGCTTTAAAACAAGATCCGGCATGGTAATAATTTTAAATTAATCCACTTCTCTTTTTTTATCCAGCTTTTTCCAGTACAGAATATCGTGCTGGAAAAAGCTATCTTTGTTAATCGACATACACCTTCTCATTATGAAAAAACTATATCTACTGTTCCTGCTGGTTGCAGCTTTTTATGGAAGCACAATGGCAGCAGCTCCGACGTTTAAAGCTCTCGTTCTGACTGAACGAGGCGGACAGCATGCCGGATTTACGGATGCCGCTTTAAAATGGTTGGGAGAAACTTCGAAAGAAATGAATTTCGAATTGACGGAAATCAACAATACGAAGTTAATAAATGAAGACTATCTCGCCCAATTCAAATTGATCATACAGTTGGATTTTCCACCTTACTCATGGACAAAAGACGCAGAGAGAGCCTTTATGCGCTACATCGACGAAGGACAAGGAGGCTGGATAGGTTTTCACCACGCCACTTTGCTGGGTGAATTCGACGGTTATCCTTTGTGGCATTGGTTTTCAGATTTTATGGGTGGCATTCGCTTTAAAAATTATGTTGCGGCCAAAGCCGATGCGGTTGTCCGGGTGGAAGATTCCACGCATCCGGTAATGAAAGGCGTTAATCCGTCTTTTCTGTTGTCATCCGACGAATGGTACACCTTCGACAGAAATCCGCGTCCCAACGTTCACGTATTGGCCAATGTCGACGAATCGACCTATTCGCCAGCTTCTGATGTAAAAATGGGAGATCATCCTGCCATATGGACGAATCCGAATAAAGCAGCCCGTAACGTCTATTTTCTGATGGGACACAGCCAGAAGCTTTTTGACTCAAAGGATTTTAAGACCATGTTCTCCAACGCCATTCGGTGGGCATCCTCGGACAACGCCGTAAAATCTTCCTATCCGGCCAATTACGCCAAAGCACCCCGATTCAAAGCACTGGTTTATTACAGCGAAAAAGTGGAAGAAGCTCATTGTCAATTTGCAGAACAAGCGGTACGTTTTTTCCGCCGTTTGAACTACGGGGACGGTTTCAAACTGGATGTGACCACCACCCTATCCGGCTATACATACGAAAAACTCAAAGAGTATGATGTCGTTGTGATGTTGAACAATGCTCCCTCAGATCAGAGCGAGCGGGAAGCCTTTGAGAAATATATGGAAAACGGTGGCGGATGGATGGGTTTTCATGCAGCTGCTTACAACGACCCCAATACCAACTGGCCATGGTTCGTACAATTTTTAGGAGGAGGCGTTTTCTATTGCAACAACTGGCCTCCCCAACCGGTCAAATTAACGGTGGATAATGCTTCGCATCCGGTTGTTAAAAATCTGCCAGAATCCTTTATTGCCCCTGAAAGTGAATGGTATCAATGGAGTCCTGCCCCAAGAAAAAATCCCGATGTGGAAGTTTTGCTTACACTTTCGCCCGATAACTACCCGGTAGGAATAAAAGATGTGGTCAGTTCTGGTGACTTCCCAATAGTCTGGACCAATAAAAAGTACAGAATGATTTATCTAAACATGGGACACGGCGATGATGAATTTACCGATGCAACTCAAAAATTATTGTTTGTAAATGCGTTCCGCTGGGTGTTGAGTACCAATAAAGCAGGCGATCCTTTTCTAAAATAGAAGCAAAAACTGCGGAATAGGATTCTAAATCGGGTTTTGCGGCCAATCTTCCAATTGACCGGGATTTCCTTTTCTTTTGCTTTCGTAAAATAAAAAATCCCGTAAAAAATGCTTTTACGGGATTTTTTCTGGGATCAATATGAAATGGTCTATTTTTTGAAAAATAGTGCTCAGATTATTGGATTTTCAACATAGAAGCTAACATTCTGGCTGCAGTTTTATTTTATAACCACTCCGCAACTCCACCATGATGGGAACATGTTCCACGTCTACTTCTACTAAAGCTATATGTTCCATCTCTACATAAGGCTGTTGCTCCTGCAGGCGCTGCATTGTAGTATGTTGGCGATTGAACCTTATCACCTTTAGAATTTTTATAATGTTTTACTTGTGTAGATTTGGCATATCCAATGCTAGATTCTTTTGAGGGAGTTTTAAGAAATTTAGCCTTTACATATCCAACATTACCATCATACAATACAGGAATCCATGTACAATCACAATCTTGTTTAATTTTAACTGTTGTTCCTTTAGGAAGTACAGTCAAAATTTCACTAGTAGAATCAGGAGTCAGTCTTAGGTTAAGGTTCGATGTTGTTACTTTAATTACCTCCTGTGAACAGACAAGGCTAATTACAGCAAGGTTAAGAAAAATTGATAATATTAATCTCTTCATATTTTTCATTTTTTGTAAGTAAAATGTTATAACACTAGACCTTTATAATTGGTTTAGGCGTTTAGCAGTATGAAACTTGGGAATTGCAGGCGATTTCCTTTCAAGGTAAACAAAAAGTTTAAGCGCGATACAATCCTTGAAAAACCTACTATTCCGGCAATTCTTTATACCGTGTGTTAGCTGCTGGCATTTTTTTATTCTGATTTTGTCAATTACCCAATCTAAAATCAGTAATGCTACTTTGGGTTAATGAACATTCTTCAAATGTCACATTAGTTCCATTACCCATAGGTGATTGAGCGCTCAGTCCTACCCATAATTCCACTGGATAGTCGTTTTTAAACAAGCGCACCAGCTGCCAGGTTTCTTTATCTAACGAATAATAAAAGCCTATAATCTTTACATTCGAAGAAATTTTCATGTACACGCTTGCATTATCAATTACATCGTGGTCATTATCATCCGATGTTTCAATAGTTCTGACAGTCACAATACGGTTCTTCTTACGTTCATCTCTCTCGAAAGCAAATTTAAACCACAATTTTGGGTTTAAATAAATAAACATTGTTCCTGCGTCATAGGTATCTATAAATGTTGGAGTAACTTTAGCTATAAACGTAAAAGGTTTGGTATTGTCTATTTTGGTCAGCAAAATAGGAGCAGTACTGTTTAACAGTTTTACATCTGGGGCATTAAAATTATCACATTTTGCATTACTTTTGAGTACTAATTTTTCACCATCAAAGGTTGCTGCGGCTTTCGCACCGTTAATCGATTTTGTAAACTCAACACCTGAAACTTTTACAGAGCACTCTTCGCCTTTGGTAATCTCAGGAATGTTTTTAATGTTAGATGGAGTATTTTTACAACTACTCATTACTACTAAAATAATTAGAATGCTTAACCATGCTTTATTCATAATGGATTGTTTTTAATGTTTATTTTTGTATCAATTTATCATTCATTAGGATCTCTCTATTCGTTCTGATATGCTTGCAGGTAACGGGTAGCCAGACCCTATGTTTGAAAAATGAATTGATTACTTGATTTAGCATAAGACAAAGATCATTACTTTTAAGGGGTCGAATCATTAACAAATAATATTCAATGCCTTATGCTTACACAAATAAACAATTTAAATTTCGAAGGTCAAAATATTTATGCAGGTT
>Ga0183099_1000097_pt1 | contig 90198 bp, 84 predicted proteins | sample Biomet1_FD_127788 | JGI IMG/M metagenome (GOLD analysis project Ga0183099, IMG submission 127788) | Microbial communities from bioreactor (seeded with anoxic lake sediment) at LBNL, California, USA - Biofuel metagenome 1 | ecosystem: Engineered > Bioreactor > Anaerobic > Unclassified ...
TGTGCCACGGAAAAGGGAAAGCCGGTTCTCCGCGAGGTCCGCAAAGGCCATTACGTGGCATGCCTCTTCCCGCTTCAAGCCGGAAGGACAGGAATGTGATAGGAGCGATCCTATCGGAAAGGATTCTCAATAATTATGAGAACACACAAATTAAGTTACCTCATGCTTATCGTGGCCCCGCTGGTCCTCACCGCCTGCGGACCTACCGCGTCAAGCAGCCAGCCGAGTAGCGTCAGCAGTCTCCCTGGAGCCCTTAACGGCGCCAAGGACCACATGAACGATACTTACGCTGGTTACGAATGCGACCTTGATGGCAATGGTGTGATCGCCGAATCGGAAAAAGGCCTAACATGGGCCAACTCCTATGACAAGATCATCAAGACCATCAAATCGACGACCGACGAAACGCAACGCTTCAAGCTCATGCATGCCGCAGAGACGGAGCTCATGGGGACCTACGCCCTCACCCCGATCTACTACTACACCGACCTGTTCATGAAGAAAGAGTCACTGACCGGCTTCTTCGCCATGCCTCTCGGTTACAAGTTCTTCTATGGCATCAGCGGTAGCTTCACCGCTTGCATCGCTTCCCAGCCTGGTAGCATTGACCCGGCTCTCAACACCACTGTCGACGGAGGCACTTACGACGAGCACCTTTTCGAAGGCCTTTACCGATGGTCCTACACAGGCGACTATCCTAACGGCGCCGTCACTCTCGTTCCGGGACTTGCCTCCGAAGCTCCGACTGTCGTGGCTAACGAAGACACTACCGTCACCTACACCTTCAAGCTCCGCTCGGGCTTAAAGTGGAGCAATGGCTCCGCTCTCACCGCTGGGGACATCGTCCGCAGCTGGAAGCGCGCCGTTTCCTCAGCCGTCGCCTCCGACTACGCCTATCTCTTTGAGATCATCCAAGGCGGCGCCGAAGCCGAAACCGAGGCCGATGGCCACTCTTTGAACGCCGTCGCCACCGACGACACCACCCTCGAGGTCACGCTTCTCAACGACGTTGGCTACTTCAAGGAACTCATGGCGTTCCCGACTTTCGCCCCGGTCCCCGCTTCGGCGGACGCTGGCGGAGAATGGGCGGCCTACTCCAACGTGAGCTCCTTCGTGTGCAACGGCCCGATGAAGATCAAGTCTTACAACGCTTCGAGCATCGAGCTCGAGCCCAACCCGAATTACTACAACCCGGGTTTGGTGAAAGCCACCAGCATCAACTTCGCCTTCAGCGATGACGACGGAGCCATTCTCAACTCCTATAAGGCCGGTTCTTACTCCTTCATCGACACGTTCCCGGCTGATCAGATTGAGACCCTCAAGACGACGTTGCCGAACGAATACTTCAACGTCGGCCAGCTCGGAACTTACTTCCTTACCTGGAACATCAACTCGACTCTCTTCGACGACAAGCTCGACAGCGAAGCCAAACGGATCGCCTTCCGCAAAGCCCTCACGCTCCTCATCAACCGTCAGTACATCTGCGAAGATGTGGCTCGCGGCGGCCAACAACCTGCTAACGGCTATGTCTCCAAAGGTCTCACCGGCGCCAATGGCGTCGGCGACTGGACCGATCAGAACGGCCCGGCGCAAGACGGGGCTGGCTGGTACAAGACCGCCACTTCCGACTACGCCGCCAACGCGGCCGAAGCCGTTGAGCTATTGAAGCGCTGCGGCTACACGTTTGACGAAGGAACCGGCAAGTTCACCGACATCCCGGCCTTCCCGTACCTCTACAACACTGGCACGACCCATAAGGATCTTGCCCAAGCCGTCCAAGCCATGTTCTCCGCTTATGGCATCACGATGACCCTGGCGAACCAAGACTGGGCGACCTTCGTCGCGACCCGCAAGAACGGCGATTACACCTTCGCCCGCAACGGCTGGCTCTGCGACTACAACGATCCGATTTCGATGCTTGATATGTGGATCAGCGGATCTGGCAATAACGATGCCCGGTTCGGTGGTTCCGTCGAAAAAGTTTCCTAAGCAACCCTTAGGCGCTATAGAAGGCAGTCCCATTTGGTGAGGGGCTGCCTTTTTTTATCTCCCACAAAAGAAAAGGGGAACGGCTCAACGCCATTCCCCTATATAAGCTTACCGTCTTACTTAACCGGCCTCATGAAGAAACGGCCGAACACCTGGGCGAGGCTCACCACTTGGATAAAGGCGTGCTCATCTTCTTTTCTTACGAGCTTCACGACGTCCTTCACCTCATAGCTCGAGACCACCATCGTAATGATGAAACGCGGCTGGCCGGTGAAGACGCCGGTGGCGTTGACGATCGTGGCACCGTGGGGTATACAGGAAATGAGGACGCCGCCGAGGTCTTTGTTATCCGTGATGACCTCGATTTTCATCTTCTTGTTGCGGACGTTGATCGTATCGACGAGCAACATTCCGACAAGCATGTAGAGGGCGGAGTAGAAGATCCTTCCGAAGGCTTCGGCAGACCACTGGGGGTCCCACGCCGCGATGACGGGCACCACCACTGGGTTGCCTAAGGCCGCGGTGCATAGCGAGAAGAGAAAGACAGTGACGCTATTAAGGATGACGGAATACTTGCCGACCATCGTCCCTTTCTTGAGGGCGATGTAATAAGCCAAAACGTCGATGCCGCCGGCCGAGATGTCCATCTTGAAGGCGAGGGCCGAGGATAAGCCGGTGCAAACGCCGGCGAAGACCGCGCGGGCGAACAAGCCGCCGTTGCCTTCCACGTAGGTGGCCAAGAACCGGATGGCGGACCATTGGTCGACCGTCAGGAGCTTGATGAAGAGAGAAACCTCAGCCACGTTGATGAGGGTGAAGATGGCAAACCGTTTCCCGATGCCCGTCCAGGCGAGGATGAAAAGCGGGATATTCATGATGAAATAGGCGATGGAATAGAAAAGGTGCTCGTCGAAGGTTCCGCCCATGGCCGTGCTCTTGACTCCGCATAATTCAAGGAAAAGGGCGATGACCTGGCTGATGCCGGAAACGCCCCCGGCGACGATCTTGGCAAGCGTCTGCCCTTCCACTAGAAGGCTGGGCCCCGGATCCATGAAGGCGTTGAACCCAAAGGCAAAGACGAGAGCCGAAAGAGTGCAAACAAGGAAAGTCACGCCGTAATCAATGACGTTTCTCCAAACCGGATGATCGTACATCCAATTCTTCTTTTTCTCTTCAATTGACTCGAAAATGCGTTTTTTAAGTACCATTGCGAATGTATTATAGCAACACCCACTGACAAAACAATTTCTTGGCGTGAAATGTCGCGTGAACACTCGAGTAGAGGCTATGGAAAGCCCAATCGGCAAAAGAGTTTCAACCCTTTGTTGCCACCTATGGTGGGCGATGGTATGATAATCACGCTGTTCGCATGAACGGACCTGTTTTTTAGTCGGAGGCATCATCATGGCTATCTTGAAAGCAATCGGCGCGTTCTTCGTTAAAATCTGGCGATGGATCAAGGAAACCGCATGGGTTCAACCTTTGCTTATCGTCGGAGCAATTTTCGCCATCATCTTCTCCATTCCGTCTATCACGAAATGGATCGGAGACATCAACGGCGAAGCTGAAGGAACCTTCTTCAAACATTACCAAGTCTCTCTTGAGCTTGAGCAACGCGTTGAAGAGGATGGCTCTTCCTCTTCCGACGCCGACAAACTCATGACTTCGCTTTATAGCAACACCACTTCCGCCTACGCGGGCAACCATGGCACCGAAGAGGATTACGCGAGCATCGACAAAGCCGCCTATGGGGAGAAGTTCTTCGTCCTCTTCGTCGGCAGCGACTGCTCCGGATGCAAGACTCTCGAACCGGGCTTCAAAGAGCTCTCCGAGAATTGGAAAGAGATCTACGAACCGACCGATGGCAAGGACTTCAAGTGCTACACCATCTTCGCCGACCAAGCCTCTTCCAACGACGACAACTACGACGATCCCTGGGATAGCGCCTTCCGCCGCATGCTCGGCAACTACATCGGCTTCTTCAATGATACCGAAGGCTACCTCGAGACCAATTACTATTACCTTAATGAGACCCCGACGGCCGACAACTACAAGTACTACGGCCAGCCGTCCATCATGGAAAAGAAATTCGTGGTTCCGACCATCCTTCTAGTGGACTACTCGGCGGAAGCCCAAGCCCAGAAGAGAGCCGGCGTCAGCGAGATTCTCTTCGGCGGACTCGACAGCTACACCGCGAGCCAGGCCAAAGCCTCCTATCTCATGCAGATGTGGAACCACTGCGACACCGGAACCGCCGGTTACGAAAATCCGTTCTCTTCCACCTACCACCGCTAAACGATTCAACCATCAAGCCCCAATTCCTTGGGGCTTTTTCTTTGCCCGTTTTGGTTTATCATAATGAAGTTATGGAAAAGATCATTTTTGAGGACGTTAGTCCCTTCTACGTGGAAACCTTTACTAAGGAGGGCAACCACCTTCCGAAGGCCGAGAAACTTGAGCCTTTTAAGGTCTACGCCGACCGGGAGACCCGGGTGATGGAGACCGCCGACGAAATCCCTTTCTTCTTTTTTGACAAGAAGAGCTTGGCCCATGGTGGCGCCGCCCTCTCGGTCGATGACGTCCGTTCGGAGATCATCCTGAAGCGCTTTAAACCCCTGCTCGCCCAACATTCATTCAAGCCTGAGAGCATCGCCGTCTACCTCGGGCCTTCCCTCACCTTCAGCCACGTCCTCGTGGAACGCGCCGAGATCATCGATCTCATGAATAAAGGCTACCGGGCCGCGACCAAACGGACCGACGGTGTCGATTTCTTCGATCCCCGTATGATGGTTGTCGTGATGCTCCGGGAACTCGGTATCCCCTTCGCCAATATCTACCTTGACAATCACGATACCTTCGAATGCGAGGCACTTTTATATAGCGCTTTGCGCGGTGACGGCAAAAAGAATCCGTCGTATCTCAGCGTCCGTTAACATCAAAAAAGGAGGGAATGTGTTGCGTCGTCCTTCCTTTTTTTCGTTTTGGCGCTAAGTATAAGTATGGAGGGCCTATCCATGAACATTTATGACATCATCGTGAAAGACAACCAAGGGAAGGACTATCCCCTGACCAACCTCAAGGGCAAAACCCTTCTCATCGTCAACACCGCGACCCGCTGCGGCTTCACGCCTCAGTACAAAGGGCTCGAGGACCTGTACGAAAAGTATCAGGCCAAAGGCTTGGTGGTCCTCGATTTCCCCTGCAACCAATTCCTCTTCCAAGCCCCAGGCTCGGACGCGGAGCTCGACCGCTTCGCCCGCATCAACTACGGGACGACTTTCCCCCGCTTCCAGAAGATAGACGTTAACGGCGAGAACGCCTCACCCTTATATGTCTTCCTCAAGGAGCAAATCCCCGGCAAGATCAAATGGAACTTCACCAAGTTCCTCGTGAGCGGGGATGGCCAAGTCGTGGCCCGTTACGGCTCCCCCACGAAACCGGAGGAGATCGAAGGCGACCTCGTCAAACTCCTCGGAGAAGGGACCAAGGTGGACAAGGCCGCGGTCAAGACCATCACGGGTCTCACTCTCTTCTCCCTGGATGGCTGCCCTCACTGCGCCAAAGCCAAACTTTATCTCAAGCAATTCGGGGTAAAGTATGACGAACTGAGTTGGACCAACAAGGAAAACGATGCCACCTTCAACTTCTTCAAGATCCAATCGGCGCCTACCCTCCTCGCTCCCGATGGCAAAGGCGGCTGGTGGCGGCTCGAAGGCGAAGAAGCCATCGGCAAATGGGCCCGTGGCCAAAAGAAAAAAGAGTAACGATTACGGCAACTGAGCCGCCAAGCCAATCACTCTTTTAAGCGTTACTTTTTCTTGGATTTATAGCATTCGACCACGACGGGAGGAACGAGAGGCGAAATATCCACTCCGCCGGCCGAAAGCTGGTTGATGGTGCTTGAAGAGATGAAGGTCTCCTCTTTCCGTGACATGAAGAAAACCATATCGATGCCCGGATCGGCGAATTCGTTCGCGGCCGCCAGCTGAAACTCGTACTCGAAATCGGTGACGGCCCGTAAGCCGCGGATGAGGTGCTTGGCCTGGTGTTTCTTGCAATAGTCGACGGTGAGGCCGGGATAGTAATCCACCTGGACGCCTTTAATGCCTTTGGTGGCTTCTTTCATCATCTGAAGCCTTTCTTCGACTGAGAAGGAGGACTTCTTGCTCGGGTTCACCGCCAGCAAGAGAATGACTTCGTCGAAGACGCCTAAAGCCCGCTTGAGCACATCAAGGTGGCCGTTGGTGATGGGGTCGAAGGATCCCGGGTAAACTGCGATGCGCATACTCATTTCCTCCACATGATCAGCAAATGGCTCTTGCCATAATTATACGTTTTATAACGCACGAAGGAGTCAAAAGGCAAAACGGGTTCTTTCTGGTATTCCACCACGACCACCGCGCCAGGGTTAAGAAGGTCGTGGTCAAGGAGCGACTGCACCGCGGCGCCATAGAGGGCCTCCTCCGCATAGGGGGGATCGATGAAGGCGATGTCAAACTTCCGGCCCGTTCCGGCAATCGTCTCGAGAGCGTTAAGGGCATCCCCGTGTAACACTTCGCCGTCAAGGCAGTGAAGTTTCTGGAGATTATTGGTTATAAGAGTGACGGCTTCTTGCTTCTCGTCGACGAAGACGCAGTGCTTGGCTCCGCGGGATAGGAACTCGATTCCGACCGCCCCGCTGCCGGCAAAAAGGTCAAGAACTTCGGCGTCATGGAGTTTATCGACTAAAGCGTTACCGGCCGCCATCCGCACGACGGATTTGGTCGGAACGTCTAGATACGACGGCACTTCGATGACGCGGCTCCGATAGAGACCGCCCCCAATTACGACGCTCATGTTAACGCACCTCCCAAGCCAAGCTTTTCTTCCGAAACGGGGAGAAAAGGATGCTATCGATTTCCATATACAGATCGCGAACTTTAATGAAGGCGGCGTTATAGCGGGCCACCAAAGGGTTGGCGTCCATTTCCTCTTTGGCGGCGTAAAGGGCCTTTTGGGCCGAAAGAGCAACGGGATCGTTTTCCTTCTTATAGGTCAAAACGTCCTCATAGGCTTTTTCGAGCGCCTCCAGCTTTTCAGAGAGCTTTTTAATGAGGGGATCGGCGTTGATTTCCGTCTCCAAACAATCGAGCTCTTTTACCCGCGAATCGGAGGACAAAGCCTCTTTGAGGCTACCTAAAGAAAGAAGCAGCTCTTTTCCCATATTCACTATTGTAAGTTTTTTTAACTTTTCATGCTACAATAGCCACATGATTCGCATTGTCAAAGACAAAGTGAAGAGTTTGCGCCTCCCCTCCACCGAGGTTGCTTTGCCGCTCGAAAATCGTTTCAAGAAGATTCTCGACTCGATGTTGGAGTACCTCAAAAACACCCAAAAACCCGAATGGCGGGAACACCACCCAAGCGCCCGCGAAGGCGTTGGCTTGGCTGCCCCGCAAATCGGTCTCAATAAGCGCATGCTGGTCATTTCCTATTTGGCCGGTACCGAAGAGAAGCCCGTGCTCATCGAATACGAACTCGTGAATCCGGTCATCGTCGAGGAATCGGTCAAGCTTTCCTTTTTGGAAGCCGGCGAAGGCTGCTTGTCCGTCGATGAGTCCCACCCCGGGAAGGTCTACCGCCACCTGAAGGTCAAGGTTAAAGCTTATAACGCCCTCCTTGGCCAAAACGTCGTCATCGAGGCCGTGGGCTTCGACGCCATCGTCCTCCAACACGAAATTGACCATCTCAATGGCATTCTCTTTTACGATCGCATCGACAAAATTAACCCCGACAAGATAATTCCTGATGCCGTCGCCATTTAATTCGACTAAAATAAGCGTGTTATGAAAAATAAACCTCTAGTCGCCCTGCTTTTGGTTCCTCTTTTGGCGTCCTGTGGAAACGCCAATCAAGTGGCCATTGCTCGCTATTTTGAGCGAAACGGTAAAGACGAACTTGTTTTCCACGAAGGCTACAAGGTGCTCCAACTCACTGACATCCACTGGTCGGTCAACACGGACATGGTGGCCCAAGGTGCTTATTTAACCCGCGTCGTCGAAGCGGCCGACCCCGATTTCATCATGATCACCGGGGATAGTTTGCTCGGCGCGACGACCTCCACCGGAACCCAACTGCTTAACATCATCGAGTCCTGGAAGGTCCCCTATGCCGTCACTTGGGGCAACCACGACCGCGAGGGCGAGTATTCACCCGCCTGGCTCACCCAACTCTGGAGCAAGGGCCAGTATTCCTATTACAACGAAGTAGACGATAACGTCTTTGGCCGCTCCAACTACGTGGTCCCTCTCGTCGATGGGACCACCAGGAAAGCGGTTTGGAACCTCTACTCTCTCGATTCGAACTCCTATCCGGCGAGCGATAGTGGCCTCTATTACGATTACGACGTCATCCATGACGACCAGGTCGCCTGGTTTAACCAAGCCGCGACGGCTAGCGCGACCGCCAACGGAGCCGTGGTCCCGGGCTTAGCCTTCTTCCACATCCCGCTTTTTCAATGGTTCTATGGCTATGTCGACGAACAGAAGAACAACACGGAACCTCTCATCGGCGAAGTTCTTGAAACGTCATATCTCTCCATCGCCCCTGAAGAAATAGTCGATCTCTACGAATCCGCGGGCCTCACGAAAGAAGACATCAAGGTCTGGGCCGGTTACAAGGACACTGGCTTATTCGACGCCGGCGTCGCCAACGGCGTCAAAGGCTTCTTCTGCGGACATGACCACTCCAACGATTGGGGCGACGTTTATACCGACCCGGCCGGTTCCGCTTTCATCGGCTATGGCGTCAAGACCGGAACCGAGCTCTACTACTCCTATAGCGATAAACGCCAAGTGGACATGATCGGTGGCTCTTTGCTCACCCTCCACTCGGATGAGAGCTATAACATCGACCATATTTTTGTCCCAGTGGATGAAACCGCTCCTGTCGTCCATGACACGGAGGATGTGGTCTTATGAAAATAGACATCAAGCGGCTGACGTTCTTGATCCTTGAAGCGCTTTTGTTTATTGCCGTCTCCCTGCTCTTTGTCACCTTCGTCAGTTCCCTCGGCAACTTTATCGGAAGCGTGACCGACGTCACGGTCCTGATGGCCCCGTATTGGCTTAGCGTCGTCATTGCCATCTATTTCCTCTTCGTCTGCCACCTCGTCCTCTTCCCCGAAAACGAGAAGAAGCTTCTCCTCACCTATAAGGTCAACGGCATCATTCTCGCCGCCCTGTCCTTCCTGGACGCCCTCCTCTTCGTCATCTGGGTCGCGACGGGTAAATACCATGGGCTCGTCGCTGGCAACGTGACCGCCCTCTTCCCCCTCGACCTCTTATTGCTCATGCTCGCCATCCTCGGCTTTGCCGTCTATTTCATCCTCCGGGGCTTCCGAAAAATTCCGCTCGGCGCGAGGCGCTACTACCCATACCGTTACGGCTTAGCCCGCAAGATCGTCGGCTCGTTCTTCCGGGGCTTCTGGACCCTCATCGCCCTCTACTTCACCGGTTGCTTCTTCCTCTATATCTTCATCGCCAATTATGGCTCGCCCACTTGGTGGTGCTCCCTCTTCCTTTGGTTGCTCCTTGGCGTGCCTGGCGGACTCTTGGCCGTTCGGGAGTTTATCTTCCGCGATCAGGAACGGACCCGCGAAGGGAATCTCCGGACGTCCGCCATCTGTCTGCTTGTCACCTCTTCGCTCACGCTTCTCTTCCTTATCGCTCTTCTCGTGGAACGGAACTTCCTTGTCGAGGATGCCACCGCTTTATTTATTATCGATTTCATGAAGTCGTGGAATCTCGCGCCTTATTTGCTTACCCTCGCCGCCAACTTGCCGCCCCTCGTCGCCCTTCTTAGTTCGCTAAGTAAGAAGAAGGAAACGAAAACCTCCGAGAGCCACTAAGATTAGTTCGTCTTCTAGGGCGCCCCGACGAAGGGCGCCTTTCTTTTTCATCAAAGCGGTTTCTTCCTTCTTTGAAGGAGAAAAAATGTGATATAGTATCAGTGCTTGCGATTATGTCACATAGCATAATGTCGTCAAATTTCTTTATGGAGGCCCTTAATGGCTAGATTCGATTCACCTGTAAATATCTTCGCTCTTGGCGGTTTGGGCGAGGTCGGCAAAAACACTTACTGCTTCGAAACCGAACGTTCTCTCATCATGGTAGACGCTGGCGTCCGCTTCCCGGAAGCCAATCTCCCTGGCGTCGATTACGTCATCCCCGATTACACTTATCTCAAAAATAACCGGAGCAAGATCAAGGCCCTTTTCATCACCCACGGCCACGAAGACCATATCGGAGGGATTCCTTTCCTCATCCGCAGCGTCTACATCCCCGTCATCTACGCTCCGCGCCTCGCCGCGGCCCTCATCCGCCATAAACTCGAGGACGCCCGCATCAAAGACGATGTGAAAATCGTCGAGATCGACAGCGATTCCGTCATCAAAATCGGCGAAGACTTCAAGGTCTCCTTCTTTCGGGTGACCCACTCGATCCCAGATTCCTATGGCCTTTGCATCGACACCAAGGAAGGCCGCATCATCGAAACGGGCGACTTCAAGATCGACTTAACGCCGGTCGGCCCTAATTTCGAACTTTCCAAACTTGCAAGCCTCGGCACCCAAGGCGTCGATTTGCTCATGAGCGACTCCACCAACGCCGAAATTGAGGGCTACACCCCGAGCGAAACCAACGTCCGCAGCGGCGTCGAGGAAATCTTCGACAAAGCCCCTGGCCGCATCATCGTTTCGACTTTCTCGAGCAACATCAACCGTATTCAGCAAGTCGTCGAGGTCGCCGTCGAGCATAACCGCAAAATCTGCATTTTGGGCCGCTCCATGGAAACCGTCGTCGGCATTTCGCGCCAATATGGCTACATCAAGATCCCCGATGCCTCCATCGTCACCGACGAGATGGTGCGGAGCTATCGCACCAACGAGATCTGCATCCTCTGCACCGGCAGCCAAGGCGAAGCCATGGCGGCCCTCTCCAGGATCGCTAACGGAGACCACAAGACGATCCACGTCATCCCGGGCGACACCATCATTTTCTCGAGCAACCCGATTCCCGGCAACGGGGCGCTCATCGACCGGCTGGTCAACAAGCTCGTGAAGCAAGGGGCTGACGTCAAACAGAACAGCCTCGCTTTCTCGCTCCACTCCTCCGGCCACCCCTCGAGACAAGAACTCCGCCTCATGCTGCGTCTAGCTAACCCCCACTTCTTCATGCCGGTTCACGGCGAGTATCGCATGCTCAAACTCCATAGCGAGGTCGCCGAGGGCCTTGGCATTCCGCACGATCATACTTTCGTGTGCGACAACGGGGACACCTTGGTACTCAAGGATCACGCCGTCACCCGCGGCGGGAAGATCCCGGCCGATGACGTCTACATCGACGGCAACGACCTGGATGGCCTAAGTAGCGCCATCATCCGGGACCGCGAGGTCCTCAAAGACGATGGCATGATCGCCGTCCTCGTCACCATCAGCAGCAAAACCAACAGCCTCGTCGTCCCTCCGATAGTCTATGCCAGAGGCTTTGCCGCCGGCGAAGACACCCACGTGATTCGCCACGCCCAGATGCACGCCGAGGAAGCCATCCGCGACATCATGCAGGAGAAAGTCACTTTCGGCGAGATCAAGACCACCATCAAAAACGCGGTCAGCAAATACATCTACCGCAAGACGGAACGGAATCCCATGATCGTTCCCGTCATCATGAACCAAGTCGAATAAAGGAAAAAAACCATGCTCATTCTTGCCTCCAATTCCCCCCGCAGAAAAGAGCTCCTCCGCAAACTCGGGATCCCTTTCACCGTCATCGCGAGCGAGGCCGACGAAATGCCGGTCCAGAGCTCCGTCTCGACGAAGGACCTTCCCCTCGAGGAAAGCCGCCTCAAAGCCTATTCGATCGCCGCTCGTTACCCTAACGATGAGGTATTGGCCTGCGACACCATCGTCATTCTTAATGGCGAGGTGCTCGGCAAACCCAAAAACGCCGATGAGGCGGTCAAAATGCTCATGAAAGAGCAAGGCCGCCGCCAAATCGTCCTCACGGGCTACACCTATATCTCCTCCCGCCGGGAGATCACCCGTTCGGTGGTCAGTTACGTCTACTTCAATCCTTTGACCCTCGAGCAAGCGAAAGAGTACGTAGCCAAATACGAACCCTTCGACAAAGCCGGAGGCTATGGTATTCAAGATGAGGCGGGCCTCATCAATCACATCGAAGGCAGCTATTACAACGTGATGGGCTTTCCGCTCGAAGACATCGCCTTCCGCGTTTACGGACGGGACGAAAAGAGCTTCTCGTAGACCCCCTCGGGGTCTTTTTTGACGACCATCACCAACTGATCGCTCATTTTGACGAAACCGCTGATTCCGAACTCTCGTAACTTTTCTTTGTCCAAGAGGTCGTAGTCTTTGAGGCTCACGAGAATCCTCGAGCCTTCGAGCTTCTTCGAAAGGACGTTATCCTCCCCGCCAAGGGCGAGAATGAATGAATGGCTATCCTTCTTCTGCTTTTCGCTTTCTAATTGGCGGCGGCTTAGCAAATGATCGGCGAGAAAGAAGAGTCCGACCAGCAAAAGCGCCCCCAAACCGGCTATCCAATAGACGTTTTCTAATAAAAAATCCCGCTCGAGGAGTACAAGGGCCAGCATGAGGGTATAATAACACAAGGAGAGATACATATGAGCAACGCAATCGAAATCGAAGCCAAGGCTCTCGTGAGCCAATCGGACTACCAAAAACTCGTCGCCCGTTTTGCCAGCGAAAAGGCCTACGTCCAAACCAACTATTACATCGACACCCCGACCTTTGTCCTCCGGAAAGAGGGCTTTGCCCTCCGCATCCGGGAAAAGGAAGGGCTTTACGAAATGACTCTCAAGACCCCACTTAGCGAGGGACTCCTCGAGAAGAACTGCGCCTGGAGCAAAGAGAGATTCGAAGAATTCCTCAAGAAAGGCGTCTTCCCCGAAGGGGACATCAAACGCTTCCTCACCATGCTCGACATCAATGTCGCTGACCTCAAGATCCTGACCTCCCTCACCACCAAACGCATCGACGTCGAATACGAGGGCGGCAAGCTTTCCCTCGACGAGAACCACTATTCGGGCCTCACCGATTACGAGATCGAGCTCGAACACAACTCGATGGTGGATGCCACGAGCAACCTCGAAAAGCTCTTTGGCGAAGAAGGCATTCCCTTCGTCCTCAGCACCAAGACGAAAATCTCCCGTGCTCTCTCGGCCCTCAGCAAATAACGACCACGAAAAAAAAGCGCGCAGTGATGTGTACCCAGTTTTCTGGACAAGTTGACTGAATCATATCACACGGCACAGATGGATGCCTCCCTGAATCTGAGGGGAGGCATCCATTTTGTTTTGCTCTGGATCCGCCCCGAGTTGTACCAACGGATGTATTCGGCGACGGCTTCCCTGAACTGCTCGAACGTCTTGAAATCTGGCTCGTGCCCATAGAACATCTCGACCTTCATCGTCGCGAAGAAGGCCTCCATTATCGAGTTGTCGAGGCAGTTCCCTTTCCTCGACATCGACTGCGATACCCCATGGTCCGACAGCATCCTGCCGTACTGCCTCATCTGGTATTGCCATCCCTGGTCCGAATGGAAGACGAGCCCCTTCACTCCGGGATGCTTCCTGAACGCCTCCTCCAGCATCCTCCGCGTCTGCTCGAAGTTCGGGTTGACGGACAGGTCCCAGGCTATGATCTCGTTCGTGAACATGTCCTTGATCGGGCTCAGGTAGCATTTCCCCCACGCCATCGCGAACTCGCTGACGTCGGTCGCCCATTTCCGGTCCGGCCCCGACGCCGCGAAGTCCCGCCCTATCAGGTCCCCGGCCACCTTGCCGACTGTCCCCATGTAGGAATGGTACTTCCTTTTGATCCGCCGGCCTTGGAGGCCGAGCAGCCGCATGAGGCGCTGCACCCTCTTCCGGTTGACGGGGAGCCCGCGGTTCCTGAGCTCGGCCCAGACCCGCCGCACGCCGTACCTGCCCCTGCTTTCGGCGAATACGTCCGATATCAGGCCGATGAGGCCCGCGTTCCGGAGGCCCTTCGCGCGGCCCGAAAGCTCGAAGTAGTAGGTCGACCGGGGAAGCCCGGCCGCCCCGAGGAGCAGGCTCAGCTTTTTGCCTTCCTCGCGGAGCTTCTCGACCGCCTCGGCCCTTTCGCCTTGGGACGGCCTAGCTCCCTCGCCGTGACCAAGGCGTCTAATTTTTTTAGGTAGGCGAGCTCCGTCTCGAGACGCTCGTTACGCGCCCTGAGGGCCGCGAGCTCCCCGCTATCGCCTCCCGGCTTCTTCGGCTTTTTCCTCGACATGGTTGGGGGCCTGCCTTTCCGCATCGATTCTAACCCCTCCATGCCCCTTTCGGAATAGACGCGGAGCCATTTCATCAGCTGCGATGGCTGGGTCATCCCGATCGATTTCGAGACCGCGCCCATGGATTCCCCGGCGAGGACCCTCGCCACGGCCGCCATCCTGCCGTCCGCGTGGTAGACGCGGTTGGACCGCCTGTGACCCAAAGCATCCGGGCCGTACAGATCGTACATCTTCGCCCAATCGTTGACCTTGTGCAGGAAAGTATGGCGCGCGACCCCCTCGGGGGTGTCGACATAACGGCCTTTCTTGTAGGATTCGACCCATCTCAGCTTCTCTTTTTTCGTGTATCGCATAGAAAATACCCCTCCTCCTGGGATGTCCAGGATTCGGGGTACACTTCACAGCGATGCGCGCTTTTGTTATGCCGGGCTTAGTGTAGCAGTTTGTCCTTTTCCTTTTCGAATTCCTCGACGGTGATGACGCCTTTCTCGAGAAGGGTGCGATAGGCAAGAAGGGTCTCCGCGCTTTCTTTCTCTTCCTTAAACGATTTCTTTCCGCCGCCTAGGAGAATGATCAAACCGATAATCTCAATGAGACCAGCGGCGAACACCACGCAGAGAATCGGGGTGAAGGTGAGAGTCGTGATGGTACAGCCATTGATGAGCGTGAACAAGCGGATCGAGAGATAAACCAAGGTAACCCCATAAGGCAAGAGCAGGAAAATCTTGCCCATCTTTTCGAGAATGGAGGGAGCAAAGAGAACCAAAACGCCTAAGGCCACGAGGGCCCCGCCGAGGAACATCATTAGGAAAGTTTCCGTGAAGACCGCCGCCGTATTTTGGAGATAGCCTTGAGAGGCAAGGATGATGAGATCGCCGAGGAACTCGCCACCGCCCACCGCAATAGCGGTCACCGGGAAGAGAAGGGACGGACGGAACTTGCCCGTCATCAAGTGGAGCAAGGAAAGAAAACCAAAGAGCCCTAGTCCGAGGGACTCCACGAGCGTGAAGGTACCTAGGAAAATCCCAATGGTCACGGCGATGCCGTCAGGGTAAACGGCGAAGAAGGTCGAAAAGGAGGAGACGAGGAGGGCCACCGCGGCTACTAAAGCCGAGAGGCCGCTAAGGAAAATCAGGTAGCGTTTCTTTTTCGGGCTAACAAGGGCTTTGTCAAAAGCATCGTCTTCGCAACAGGGACGTTTGGCCTTCTTGGGCTTGGGTTCTTCGGCGGGTTTCTCTGTCGGTTTCTCGATTGGCTTGTCGGCCTCTTTATCGATTGGTTTCTCAATCGGTTTCTCAGTCGATTCCGGTTTGTTCTCTTCCATAAAAAGCTCCCTATCTGCGGCCATTTTATCATGAAGGAAAAAACATTACGAAGATTTTATGTCGTCAACGAAAAACAAAAAGCGCCCAGTAACAGGTAACTTGCCTCTATGGACAAGACCGTCAACCGGACGCTTTATTTAAGATCAGGCGGCGGAGAAGACGACGCGGTAAACGTCGGCTTTGACATCGGCGGTCATGGTGTAAGAGACGCCGGCCGTGACGTTGAAGGCCACGGTGGAATCGGCGCCAAGGACCTTGGCAGCCGTGGACGACGATACGAAGGTCGGATCCACGAGGGTCAGTATGTTGGAGGCTGAGTCGACGACATGAAGCGTACCCACATTTTCGGCCACTTCGACCATGGCTTCACCATAGAAGCTGATGGTGCCGTTGCTCGGAGCGGTGAAGACGAGAGCGTCACCAGTCTGAAGAGTTAGAGCCATCGAGCCGAATTTGAAAGCCTCACCGGCCACGGTTCGATCGCCTTTGGTCGCAAAGAGAGAGCCGAGAGTGCCCTGAAGGGCGTAATCACCAAAAGCTGTTCCATTGCTGACGGCACCCGGAGCCCAATCCATCGGCTGGAAGATGTCCTTATCGGTGGGGGTTAAGGTGAAGGGCGAAGGAGAAACCACGTTGACGTTGTTCTCGTCGTAATTGACCGTCAGGGCTGTGATTGTGCAGTTAGAGCTGGAGCCAATCCAATACTCGCCAGCCTCCGGAAGGTTGCAAGCGAGAGTTACCGCGACAGCGGCCGAGGTTCCCGTTGTTCCGTTGATGGTGCCTACGGCCCGGGCCAAGAAGACCATGCCACCGAGGGTTTTTTCCGCGATGTAGAGATTGCGGATGTTGCCCGCGCTTCCACTCTTGAAGGTAAGAGAAACATCGCCGGCTCCGGTGACGGAGAACTTCAACGCATGGTTCGGAACCTCATCGAGGAAGGTCGTCGAGCCGCCAAGTTTAATCTGGTTTTTCGCCCCATCGATGCTTCCGCCCACTAGGGTGAAGAAGCCATCGGTCAAGACATCACCAGAGGCCACCAACAAGCTGGCAGTAGCGGTCTTGGCCACCATGCTAATGGCAGGCGCGCTGCTCGAAGAGGAACTCTCGCTGGAAGATGAACTTTCACTGGATGAAGAGCTTTCGCTCGAACTGGAACTGGACGATTCCTCGCTACTCGAAGAGGAGTTGGAGGATACTTCGGAGCTTGAGGCAGAACTGGAGGATACTTCGCTCGAAGCAGAACTCGAGGAAGAGGCTTCCTGACTGGATGAGGCGGCACTCGAGACGACACTGCTGCTTTCCGCTTCCGAGGTCGATTGTTCGATCTGAGAATTCGAGGACGTGCTATAGCCGCAAGCAGTTAACACGGCCACCGAAAGCCCCATGATGGCGACTTTGTAAAAAACTTTACTTGTCATCTTGTATACATCTCCTGTTTGCTCATTGTAAGCCCTTTCAGTTTTCCTTACAACAAGGGACGGGCAAATTGTGTCCGTGGACCAAATACCTTACTTTCTTGTTATTCTTTCGCTTTTTTGATGCTTATACTTAGGTGTCAAACCTAGGAAAACCGTCATGAAGAAAACAGCCAATCTTTTAGTCTTTGGATACTCGTGTCTGCTCTTGTGTGCATGTTCTTTTAATGGTTCTCTTCCCTCAACGAGTTCCGAGGCCGGGGAGTTACCCAGCCAACCGATCGTGGGAAAACTCGCCAATCCTGCCGATATCGGAGCGGACGGTATCTACGCCGCCCCGAAGGCTTCCGACGAGGCGGATGGCACAAAAGAAAGCCTTATTCGCTGTCCTCCGCCATCGGCAAGGTCAAGCCGGGGCAACACCTCTTTCTCTTAGGCGGGACCTACAAGGTTTTCTTCCCGATCCTTATCGATGACTCAACCGATCTCTTCCCGGCCAAGAATGAAAGCGAAACGAAAACTCTGATGCCGGCGATCAACGAAGACGGCACCGAGCAAAGCGTGGTTTTCGATTGCTCGGAGATGGGTTTCAGCTCCTCCAACCGCGGCCTCAGTTTCAACACAGAATGGTGGCACGTTAAGGACTTCGAACTTAAAGGCGCTGGAGATAACGGCGTCTATGTCGGCGGCAACCACAACATCATTGAGAATCTCAATATCCACGATTGCATGGATTCCGGTTTGCAGTTAGGCCGCAAAAACAGTTCCTGCACCTCTCTCGACAGTTGGCCTACTGACAACCTCATTAAGAACTGCACCTCGCACGATAACCACGACCCGACCGGAGAGGATTCCGATGGGTTCGCCTGCAAACTAACGACCGGTTACGGCAACGTTTTCGATGGCTGCATTTCCTATAATAACGTCGATGATGGTTGGGATCTTTACGCTAAAGCCGAGACGGGGCCCATCGGGCCGGTAACAATCCGAAACTGCGTCGCCTTCAATAATGGTATTACCTCGTATGGAGTCGGCACCGCCAATTCCGACGGGAACGGCTTTAAGCTCGGCGGCGAGGTCATCCCCGTCAACCACAAAGTCTTCAACTGCCTTGCCTTCAATAACCTGGCCCATGGCTTCACGGACAACTCCAACCCCGGGACCATTTCCCTCGAAAGCTGCACCTCGTACAACAACGGCACGCGGGACTGGGACTGCGGGAACATCAATCTCTGCCGCGACACCGCCACTTCCTATAACACTTTCAAGAACATTCTCTCCTTCTGCGAGGGCAGCAAAACCTCTCCTATCACCGGCAAGACAACCTTGGCCAACTCGAAGGATGAGTATAAAGGCAACGCGTCCTATTCGGTGTTCTATTACGGCCTCGCGCAACTCCGCTTCGCTACCATCGAGGCCTGCGACTATAGCGTGGAAGCCCTCCGAGGCGCTTTGATCACCGAGACCATCAGCGAACCCTTCATTAACGCACAAACACCTCAAGTCCAAGCTTCCGAAGGCGTGAGCGCCTCCGAACATCCGAACATTCACACCTTGCTCAGGGCTGACGATGGTTCGGTCCACCTAGGCGACTTCATGAAACTCAAAACCACTTCGCCTTTCTCCACTATGGGAGAAAACGGACAACCTTTAGGCTGCAATCTCAGTGGGGAGGGCGAATAACATGAGCAAGCCCACTCTCCTTTGCCTCGCAATCGCCTTCTTAGGCTTGGGTTTTCTCGATGGGCCTTCCGGAGTCACTGCCGCCGAATCTCCTCTCTATGCCGCGAGCGCTGCGGATGACGGCAAATGCCAAGCCGCCCTCGACCGCCTCGATCTCAACGTCGACACCAATAGCATCGTGAGTAGTTTCCGCCTCCCGTCTCTCGGGCAATACAATGCTTCCCTCACTTGGGCGAGCAGCAACACCGCCGTGATTTCGATCGGGAATGACGGCGTCGGTCCGTTCGCTTCCGTCGTAAGGCCAAACGAAAACATCACGGTGACCTTGACCGCCACGGCCACCTTGGCCGGCAGTTTGTCCGCCTCGAAGGAATTCCAAATGACGGTTCTAAAGAAAAGCGGAGGTTCTTCTTCGGAAATGGCTCTATCCATGGCCGAGGACTTCTCTTCCTACGAAAGCGGAATCGAGTTATCCAATTACTTCAAATGGGCTTGCTCAGCGAGCGAAGCCAGCACCGCTTACCCGGTTACTCAACTAGACGGCAACTTCAATGAGATGCCCTCGGATAAGGTCCTCCAGTTGCTTAGTTCCCGCACTTCTTCGAGCACGAGTTACACCCGGGCGATCAACGTGAAGAGCGCCGATGCTCCCGATGGGGCGGTCCTCGAAGGCGACTTCCTCGTGAGCGGAGCCACCAATGGCGTGAACCTTGAGTTTCTCAGCGCCGGTTCCGTCGTGGCCGGCATCTGTTTCTCCACCGCGGCCAACTCCTACTTTCAGTCAGGCTCTTACGCGAAGGCCCTAGCCAAGAAGACTTCTTCCAGCGACCCCGACAGCGAAATCAAGCCGGCCGAGGAAGGCGTGTGGGAACACTTCCGCATGACTTTCAAGCCCTCTAACGGCCGCCTCAATTACGAAATCTATGACTGGAACAGCGCCTCCTACCTAAACCTCGTCACCGGCGGGGCAACCTATTACGAGGGTTCTGGCATCACGAGCGGATCGAAAGGCGATGTCAATGGTTTCCGCCTCACGGCCCTTAAAGGTTCCTCGTTTGGGGCCACTTATCTCGCCAATCTCAAACTCGATGTTTTGTCCAATATGCCAAAGGGCGTCCCCACCAATCCCAATCGGACCAACGGTTTCGGACCGATCAGCAACTTCGAGCCCTCCCTTTTCGCCATCCATGGAGAGGCCGTCAGCGGCATCAATCCCGCATTCGTGGTTCCCAACCGTTTCGACCCTTCGAAGCTCTACGTCAAAGACACCGATTACTCGCTCTTCACCCTTGAAGGGCCGGAAGAGGGCGAGTCCAAGTCCTACCTCTACACCTTCACGCTTTTAGCGACCGGCGAAATCAAAACCGTCCTCCAGACGGTCTATTTCTCGGATGAAGGAAGCGTAGCCAACATCTCCGGTTTCAAGTCTTCTTACCTGAAGATCCATAAATCGCTGGTGGGTGGAACGCTCGCTCAAGACGGTTATTACCTCACCCTCAGCGGCTCCGTTTTCCGGGGTGACGGCACGCTTCACTACATGGTTCTTGAAAAGGGAAGTCCTTCTCCGACGGCCGGAGAGTTGACTTCTGGATCGCCCTCTACGACCGGATACGTGGTTTCGGGTCATGGCAGCGTGACCACTCACGAATTCACCCTCGACTCGGGACTCATCCCCACCCTCGGCGAATACGATGTCTACGCCCTCATGGAAAACGTCAATGGCCAAACCGAGATCTACGCCTCCAAAGGCATCTCGACGGTCGTCAATATCGCGACCTGCCAAGAATTTCAGGACATGACGAGCAACTTCGATACCCTCACTTCCCTTTTCCGCCTGACCGAGGATCTCGATTTCTCCTCCTATTACTGGAATTTCGATGACGCCAAACGCATCTTCAAAGGCACGATTGATGGCCAGGGGCATACGGTCAAGAACCTCACGCTTTCCTCAACCTCCTCCACCACCAAACCGAGCCTCTTCTACGAGTTTGACGGCACCATCAGAAACATTGTCTTCGATAACGTCCACCTCTCGGGGTACACCGACGTCGGAATCCTCGGAGGCAACAGCTACGGCTGCGTGGTCAATAATGTCTCCTTCCTAAATTGCACGGTCGATGAGGAGACTTCCCTCACCGGTGGCGATGGATATTTTGGCATCGCCCTCGGAAGAGGCCGTGGCGGAATCTGCGAATTCTCGAATGTTAGCGTCGACGGAGCCTTCCTCCAAGGATCCCAGCACCTTGGGTTACTCGTGGGCGGACTGACGGCCGGCGCCACCCTTAACGCGAACGGGATTTACGCCTCGGGAACCACCGAGACTGACGGAGCCCACGAAGGTTTGCTCTCGAGAAATCAAGGTGGAACCATCAACATCACCAACTCGATCATTCGCCTTAACGTCCAAAGCGGAAAAAAGGAAATCGGCGCCGTGGTCGGCAAAAACGAAGTGGGCGGCAAGGTGAACGCGGACCGCCTCATCACGAGCCTAAAGATTAAGGAGATGACCCAACCGACGTATTTCGGACAGTTCATCGGCTCGGACGCCAACGCCACCGGCAGCGGAGGCAAGACCTTCGCCTACACCGGCACGAACATTTATTACATCGCCAACGACTATTCGGAAATCGGGGACAACATCGTGCCCATTCCCGTGGCCATTACTCTTGGAACCTCCTTGCCTGCCCAAGAGACCTACACCAAAAAGTTTTGGGAAACCAAAACATTCTTACGCGATCTCGACGTCGAAAGGACCTTTTCCTACGACGAGGTGGCAGGATGGCCGATTCTCGATCCCGTGAGCCAAGAAGAGCTTTCTCTCGTGGCGGAGGATTTCTCCTTCTGGGTGGAGGAGATCGACCTAGCTGATCTCCCGGGAAGCCATTACGCCCTCTATAAGGCCAATGACGTCTTCGCTTGTCTCTCCGATACGGAGAAAGCGAAAGTGAAGCCGGAAGACCTGACCAAATTTAACCAAGTGAAAACCGCCTATATGACGATGACGGAGCTTATCGCCGTCATCGGAGAAGGGTTCTAGGAGGAAGGAAAAAATGAAGAAGTTCATCAGAAAATCCGTCCTCCTTGTTCCGCTTCTTTTCCTCGTCTCCTGTGGACCGGTGTCTTCTTCGACGGAAAGTTCCTTGGCCACCACCGTTTCATCCTCGACCGCGGAAAGCCAGTCATCAGACGTCAGCTCGACTATTGCGAGTTCTTCCCTAATAACCTCCTCTTCCGACTCCGTAACGGATCCGACGCTCGAAAGGTATTTCGGGGCCTTGCTCGCCGACACCCCCTTCACTTTGGTGAGGCGGGTCTTAAACGTAACGAAAGACACCATCGTTTATAAGACTGTCAGCCACCGGCAAGAAGTGGACTTGACCCATTCCATTGAGCGGGTCTACGAAAACAGAACGATTGTGGCCGGTTTCGAAGACAACGATGACTATGTGAACTCCACCAGCGAAGTCTACACCACGCCGGATTGGGTCTATACCCGCGGCAACGACAACAAGTTCCACCTGAGCGCCCCCGCCGTTACTCCGGTTTTCGCTCTCTACCATCTCCCCTACGACTACACCCAGGCATCGGATCTCGCTCTCTCTTTCCAAGGGTTCAAAGCCCTACTCGGCGGAAAAGTTACTTCTGACCACTTAGCCGCCTTCACCAAAAGCGACCAACTTGGTGGAGTGACGGATTTCTCCTTCGAAGCCACGCTGGGCAAGACGGAAGGCACCCCCGAACTCGAGTCCTTCGTTTTTTCCTACACCCAAGAAACATATGCCGTAAGGGTATCCTTCACCGTCTCTTCGGATCCCCTTTCCCTAACCATTCCAACCATCGGCTAAAAGAAAAGCGCGCCGTGGTCGGTGCGCTTTTTATTGTGGCTTATTTGATCTTCAGTTCGCCTTTGATGTCCCGGCTGGGGTCGCAATCGCCAAACGTCGGGCACTCCCCTTCGCTGCAGGTCAGCTCGGCGAGACGCCGGGCCCGCGGAATGAAAGTCCGAATTTCTTCGCTGTTGTAGCCGACTTGGATCCGATGGTCGTCCACGATGATGGGGCGGCGGAGGATCGAGGGGTTTCGCCGAATAAATTCGATCAGTTGGCTGACGGTCATGTCATCGAAATCGATGTTGTTCTGCGAAACGATCTTGCTCCGAGGCGAAATGATATCGTCGGTCCCGTTCTCCGATTTGGAAATGACCTCGCGCAGGTCATCGACGGAAAGCTCATGGGAAAAGATATCCTTCTGTTCATAAGGTATTTTTTGGTCATCGAACCATTTTTTTACTTTGCGGCAGCTGGCGCAGCTGGGGGAATAGTAGATTTTTATCATACGGCTGAATTGTAGCACGCGTTTGTCCCTTTTTTATAGAAAAAATCGCATTATTCGGCAAATAAGCGCGAATGAATAAATTGAAGAAAGCCCCAAAGGTTTTATAATGGACTCTCGAGGTAGTAACCATGCAACGCATCTTATCCGGAATCAAGCCCACGGGAGAGCTCACTCTCGGCAATTACATTGGGGCTTTGCGGCATTTTAAGGATTTTCAGGACCGCGGAGAGGTTTTCATCTTCATCGCGGATTTGCATGCGTTGACCCTCCCGATCGACCCCGAGGTCCTTAATAACAATTCGCGCGACATTGCCGCTTTCTATCTCGCGAGCGGCCTCGACCCGAAGAAATGCACCATTTTCCTGCAGTCGACCGTCCCGGCCCACGCCGAACTGAACGCCATTCTCCAGAACTACCTCTACATGGGCGAATTAAAGAGAATGACCCAATTCAAGGACAAATGTTCGAAGATGAACGACGAGCAGATCGGGCTCGGCATTTTCGCCTATCCCGTCCTCATGGCAGCCGACATCCTGCTCTACGACGCTAACATCGTCCCGGTTGGAGAGGATCAGGTCCAACATGTCGAAATCACCCGCGACCTCGTCCACCGTTTCAATTCTCGGTATGGCGACATCCTCGTGATGCCGAAAGCCGAAGTCACCAAGGTCGGAGCCCGCATCATGTCCCTCACCGATCCCAGCAAGAAAATGTCCAAGTCCGATCCGAAAGGCGACATTTTCCTCAAGGATCCCTTACCCCTTATCCGCAAGAAAATTATGTCCGCTGTCACCGATTCCGGAAGCGAGATTAAGTTCGATCCCGAAAACAAACCCGGCATCGCCAACCTCTTGACCATCTACGCCGCCCTTAAGGACACGACGCCACTCGAAGCCGAGAAAGTGTTTGCCGGTTACCGCTATGGCGACTTCAAGAAAGCCGTGGCCGATGCCGTTGAGGCGGAACTCGCCCCATTCAAGACCCGATACGAGAGAATCATCGCCGACAAATCCTATATCTCAGTTTTGGAAGAGGGGGCCAAGAAAGCCAGCCTTATCGCCGACAAAACCCTCCACCGCGTCCAAAAAGCCGTCGGACTATTCCAACTTAATGACTAGGCATCTCATCGCCATCGACGTCGACGGAACCCTCCTCAACGAGGGGGGCCATCTTTCGGCGTTGACGAAACAAGTGCTGTCGCAGCGGCAGAATCTTGGCGACGTTATCGTTCTCGCTTCGGGTCGACCCTGGAGAAGCCTTCGCGCCTTTTACATGGAACTCGGACTCACGGGACCCGTGGTCTGCTATAACGGAGCCCTCGTCTTCAATCCGGTGGAGCAATGCTGCCGACCCTTAGAAAAACGGCTCCACGCCGCGACTTTACGCTTAGTGGCCCAACAACAATCGTCGCTCATTGAGTCCATGATGTGCGAAACAGAGCAAACCATCTATCTTGATAAGGAAGACTCCTTCCTCACCCGCTATTTCCCTCTCGACCAGCAGCGGATTGCCACAGGATCCCTTAGCCAGATTCTCGATGAGGATCCCTTTACCGCTCTCTTCAAAGTCAAAGACGAAGACAGCGAAGCGCTTCGGCGCGCCATCGAAGAATTTTTCCCGATGCGCTTTCGCCACTGGCGGGGAGTCCCCTACGCCGAGGCCTACTGCGAAGGCGTCGACAAAGGCAGCGCGGTCCGTTACATCATGAAAGAACTCGGCTTCCGGAAGGAAGAGCTGATCGCTTTCGGCGATAGCGACAACGATTTTGAGATGCTGTCTCTCGCTGGGCAGGCCTTTGCCATGGAAGGGGGAAGATCCCCTTTGCTCCTCGGCGCGTTCCCGCATACAAAAAAGGGTAACGACTACGATGGAGTAGCCCTTACCCTGTTAGATCTTCTCGGATAGTTATTTGACGCCGAGGCCCTTGCGAAGGGCTTTCGAGAGCGCCACCGCCTGCTCACGCAGGCCTTCTTTTTTCTCGGCGACCGCTTCGACGTAGAACTTGCATTTGGGCTCGGTGCCGCTCGGGCGGATGGCAATCCAAGAACCGTTGGCCAGTAAGAGCTTCACCACTTCCGCCTTCGGAAGAGTGATGGGTTCCTTCGTCCCGTCAGAATGGGTGATGAACCCCGTGACGTAATCCTGCACTTCGGTGACCGCGACCTTCATGACCTCTTTCGGGGGGTTCGTGTGGAGGCCTTTCATGATCTCCGCCATCTCATTGGCGCCTTCGCTGCCGACGAATTCGACGGAATCGGTATAGGCTTCGTGGTAACCGAATTTCTGCTCGAGATTATCGTAAGCCACGTCGAGGGGGATGCCCTTGCGGAAATACCATAAGGCCATTTCGCAATAGAGCAGGATGGCCTGTATGCCGTCTTTATCCCGCACGAAAGGGGCGATCAGACAACCATAGCTTTCCTCGTAGCCGAACTCGAAATGAGGCCCAGCGCCGAGTTTCTCATAATGGTGGATCCGTTCCCCGATGTATTTGAAGCCGGTCAGGAACGATTCGACAGCAAGGCCGTAACTCTTGGCGATTTTCCGGCCGAGGTCGGAAGTGACGATGGTGTCGTAAAGGACGCCGTTGGAACCGAGGGTTCCCAAGCGTTTTCTTTCTTGGAAGATGTAATCCATAAGAAGGGCTCCCGACTGGTTGCCGGTGAACCTTTCGTAGGTCCCTTTGCTCGAAAGATAGGCGAGTCCGCAGCGGTCGCCGTCGGGATCGGTCATCACGACGAGGCTGGCTTTGTACTGGTTGGCTAACTTCAAAGGTTCGATAAAGGCTTCCGCAGTTTCGGGATTGGGCGACAGCGTTCCACCAAAATCCGGATCGTGCGTGCATTGGCTCATGACGGGTATGACTTCGTAACCGCACGTCTTGAAGACGCGCATGGCGTTCTCGTAGGAGGTGCCATGCTGCGGGGTGTAGATGATCTTGAAGCCCTTCTTGTCGAGGTTAGGGTTGATCTGAATCGAAAGGACATCCTTGACGTAGGCATCATCGATCTCTTCTTGCAACTGAACGGTTTCGCCGGGAATGAGGGCTTTATTGGACGACACGAGGAGTTCGTCTGGAAGCGAGGCGATGATATCGAGCAGAGGCTGGATCTCGTCGGGGACGAGTTGGCAGCCGTTCTCATCGTAGACCTTATAGCCATTATATTGCTTGCCGTTATGGCTCGCGGTGATCATGATGCCACCGGCAGCATGAAGATAACGGACGGCATAGGAAAGCTCTGGGGTCGGACGCAGCGAATCGAAGATGTAGGCTTTGATGCCTTCCTCGTTGAGGAGGCGGGCGCACTCAAGGGTGAATTCTCTCGAGAAATGGCGGTTATCGTGGCTGATGACCACGCCCCGCTCGGCGGCTTTAGGCAGCTTCTTCAGGAGATAGCGGCCGAAGGCGATCGTGGCCTTTTTGACCGTGAAGAAATTCATCCGGTTGGTGCCGGGGCCAATAATGCCTCGCATGCCAGCGGTTCCGAATTCGATATCGCGGAAAAAAGCGTCGTCCCGCTGCTCTTTGCTCATGTGACGGAGGACGTCTTTATCCTCCGGTTCCACTTCGGCGGAAGAGAGCCACCGCTCGTAATTGCTTTGCGCGTTATCCATCGTTAAAGGTCCTCCTTTCCTAATTTATCAAGTATAGCCTGCTCTTCAGTATTCAAAGCGGAAACGAAGGTCTTCCCACTGAGGGGAGAGAGAACGCCGCTCAGCTTCCCAAACGTGATTTCGTGGGCTCTAAGAAACTGATAATCGAGACCGTAGAGAGAACGGAATTTGCGGTTGTCGAGGTAGTTGCCGTACTTGCCATCCCCGAGGATCGGGTGGCCGATCGAGGCAAGGTGGACGCGGATTTGGTGGGTCCTTCCGGTATAAAGGACGCATTCGATGAGCGTGGAGTGGGCGAAACGCTTGATGGGCTCATAGGAGGTCTTGGCTTCTTTGCCGCCTTCGGAGAGAGGGGTCACCGTCACGAGTCCGGATTCGCTGTTCTTCTTGAGGGGCTTTTCGATCAGGCCGCCTTGCTCGACGATTCCGTCGACCAAAGCCAGGTATTTTTTGGAAATGTCCTCGCGGTCCTTGAAGAGGGTCTCGAGATCCTTGAGCGCGGCGTCGGTTTTGGCGAAAATGACGAGTCCCGAGGTGTTCCGATCGAGCCGGTGGGCCGGCGAGGGCACGAAGGCGTGGTTGACTGGGTCGAACTGATCCTTGAAGTAGAGATAGTCAAGAACCTTCTGGGTCAAGGTGTTCCGTTTCTCTTTTTCGTCGCCATAGACGAGCAAGCCCGAAGGCTTGTCGACGATGAGGACGTTGTCGTCCTCGTAGGCGATGCCATAAGGGAAAGGCTTCTTCTCCGCGAGGCGCGGATGCTTAAAATCCTCGAGTTGCTGATCGGTCACATAGAGACGGACAACGTCTCCGGCTTGGAGAACATAGTCTTTGGGTATCCAATGCCCATTGGCTTTGATGTCTTTTTTGCGGAAGGCCTTAAAGATGAAGCCGAGGGGGGCGTCTCCGAGGTATTTTCTAACGAATTTTTCGGCTTTTTGGCCAGCGTCACACGGCAAAATCACGATTTCTTTCATAACGAGGAGATTATACCATAAGGTAGCATTGAAAAAGCCGATGAAGACCTCTATAATTTCCGTTGCCACGTAAAACGTGGAGGAATACCCAAGTGGCTGAAGGGGCGGGCTTGGAAAGCTCGTAGGCTCTTAACCGGGCGCAAGGGTTCGACTCCCTTTTCCTCCGCCAGGTGACAAACGGCTCGGCTTTGCCGGGCTTTTTTTATTGAAAACAACTAATAGTGGTTCAAAGAAGAGCAAGAATCGCATAATAGCCGAAGCCGAAAAGGATGCTGATGCAGTTGGCGGAAAGAGTGAAAGGAATCAGCTCCCATTTCTTGCCCTCGAGCAAGAGATAGAAACCGCTTTCGACAATGACCACGAGCGCTTCGCCTAACAAGAAAACCAGATTATAAGAGGAACCGATGACGTTCCCGAGTCCAAGAAGGGTGTAATTTAAGGCCAGATTAGTGGCTAAATTAATGCAAATGCATCCGATGATGAACTTCTTGGTGCGAAAACCGAACAAAAGAAAAAAGCCGAGTTCGACGACGACGGTTAAGAGAGCCCCGCCAAGAATGATGAGATGATTCACGGTTTACGAGGGCCTTTTGCTTTCTCTTTTATCAAGAGGGCAGTCAGAATGCCCACGGTGGCGACGAGAACCACGCAAATGATGATCCAGGGCAGGATGCTGGTACCCGAGGAGAAAATCGTGGGGCTGGCCCCCGAAGGAATGACCGAGGGTTCCGAAGAAGATGTAGGAATGCTGTAGGGAGCAACGTCAAGAATGAGTCCGTTCATTTGTTTTTCCTCTTTTTAATTATAATAACAATGCCAGCGACCACGCCGACCACCGCCAAAACAATCGCCCCAATGAAAACGTAAGGAAGAAGCATGACCGTCGGGGCCACATCAAGAGTGTTCATTGGTCTGTTCCTTTCGCGGGAAAAAGTCCATTCTCGCTTCTTTTTTTAACGCCCAAGAACAATAGAGGAGGGTCGCTGTGTTTACGACTATCAGGATCGGGGCGAGATATGACTGAAAAGGCAAAAGGCTCTTGAGAGAGAAACCGAAGATGTAGCCAACGAAGAGAAAGGCGGCCAACAAACCGAAGCCAAAACCCAAGTGCCTCGGCATAGCCCGTCGCACGAATTCCATAGTGAGAGCCATGAGAAGATTCACTCCGACCACCCCAAGGAGAGAAACGAAAGCAAGGCTTGGGAAGAAGACGCAGACGAAACTAAGAACCCCGGAAACGAGAATCAAGGGCAAGCCGCCAATAAAATCGAGAACAAATCCACCGCTGAACTTTCCGATAAACACGGCGATCGCCGTCAAGAGGGCCGGATAAGTGGCGCTGCTCGTCCAGGTGTTGTTGTTATAGGGGCCAAAGAAGCCGCGAAGAAACACTCCGAGGACGATAAATATCAGAGGGATCAACAAAGATTTTTCTTTTCCTTTTTCTGGTACGAAAAGAAAATCGATTTTCTCATAACGGAGGAAGCAACTGAAGACGGTCAACAAGACGAAGAGGCCCAGAAGTATGAAAAACATATAGGAATTCGCAAAAGACAAAGCCAACCCAAGGCCCAAAGAGCCAAAGGAAATGAAGACGCCTAGCGGAGCGGCTTTCTTGGATTTTTCCAAAATTACGGTCCCGTCGCAAACATGGAACAAAGCATTTCCTAAACCTAGCAAAATGATCGCGGTGATAGCCTCAGGGATAAGAGCCCCTAACATAACAAACAGACAGCCAATGGCTCCAAGGTATTTGAGGTTTTTATTCTTTTCAAAAATGGCGCCGAGCACCGGTTGGGGCAAAAAGGCCAAGGCATCATAGCCGATGGTCAAGAGGGCCAAGCCCTCCGGAGAAATGGTTAACGATTTAAAGGAGACGACAACGTACACGGAAAAGAAATCGACGAAAAAATGCAAAAGGGAGGGAATCCAAAACTCTTTTTTCATTACTTTCATTTTACCCTAAAGACTAAAAAATAAACTCTAAAATGGACTCAATGATTCTTTGGGCAAGAAAAAAGCCCCGCGATGAGGCAGGGCTATCGAAGGATAAGTTATTTTTTCGGAGTTTCGGGCGCTGAACCGCTTTTTGGGGCGGTCGAGGTGGTTTCCACCACTTCGGGCTGAGTAACCGCGGCGGATTGGCTCAGAACCTGCAGACGTTGGGCGCGACGAACGGCTCTTTCGTCATTGACGTCGCTCTTCTTCGCGTAATGGTTCAGGGTTATCAAGGCCACGAGAACGGCCACGAGAATGATGATGACACCGACCCAGCGGAGAGAAAGGGTCGTTTTGCTCCATGTGGCGAAACCGTTTTGCCAATCAAGCAACCAGTTGGAATACTCGCCGGTCGCGCTCAGATGCGGAGCAACGTAATCGGCGCAGATGCCAAGGACCACGAAGAAGAGACCGAGGGCAGCGATAAAACCTTCAAGAGAAATCCAGGTTATCTCGCCTTTGGTCAGTTTTTTAGTCTTCTTGCTTTCTTCTTCCATGAGTGACACCTCCATTTATTATAGCTAATTAGGCTTTCGGCAAGCCGGTCTTCGGATCGATTTCCGTCACGTTTTCGCCAAAATCCAAGGGCGCGGCTTTCGCAGCGGCCGGAGCGGTTTTGGTGGCATCAGGAACAATCTTGTTGCCGTTCTTCTGCGCATCGGCGACGAGTTCGTTAACCACTGGGACATAAATGGCACGGAAATCGGGTTCGACGAGACGGACGTAATCGGCGATTTGGGCCTGAGTGGCCTTGATGACATCGCCGAAATTCTTGCCAGCCGGGAGATCGCGATGGCCGGTCATGTAGTCCACGAGCATGAAGACCGTGTCCTGCATAGACATGTAGACGCCATCGGTGATGTGACTATTTTGACGAATGCCGGCGATGAAGCCGATGATTTCCTGAATATCGTTTCCGATGAAGCGGCTCGAGGCGGTTTCCTCACCTTTTGGCCTCTTGACGGGCTTGGTTATAGTCGCCGAAGAACTTCACAAGATCATTGACGAGCGTCATGTAGGCGACTCCGCGATAGAGCTTTTCTTCGGCTTTGTCGCAGTGTTCGACTGTGGTGACATCGAGGCCTTGCTTATGGCCATCGCCAAGGATGCCCATAATCATCGCTTCGACGTTTTCGTGAATCGGCAAAACGCCTTTATAGATGGACAAATGCTGGGCATGATCGACGCGGAGGCCATCGTCGGCCAACTTCAAAACGGTGCTGGAGTCACCATAGATATCAGCGTAGAAATCACGGATAAGTTTTTCGAGCTTCGGTCCAGATTCCTGGCTGTGGTCAATAATGTTCTTGAGAGGAGTCGGTTGTTCGAGTTCAACGAGGATAGAGCGTTTCTTCTCTTTGAAGAGCTCAACGTCGTACTTGTCTTTCGGGAGACAGTACTCCATGGTGTCGCGAATCACGACCTTGTAGTGGACGAGCGTGGCGATGACTTCGGAAATCTGATTCATATAACTGCTTCCTTCTTTCTTTTTGGTGAGATGCTATTTCTCCTCCAAAGGGTAGACATAGCTTTCCAAATCATAGAAGTTCTTGATAATGTGGGCGGCGTGCTTTTTGACTTCCGGGCGGGAATGTTCCATGCAGAAGGACTGCTCCTTCCAAGCCTCGAACATCGAGATATCATTGCCGGAATCTCCAACAACTAGAACATTATCGCGAGGTATCTTGTTGTAATCAAGATAAAACTCGATGCCGTCTTTCTTTGAGCAGCCTTTAGGGCTGATTTCGATTAACTGGTTGGTCCAAGAGAACTCGGCGTTGGGATATTTGACGCGCAAGACCTTGTTTGCTTCCTTGGCCATCACGATTTTCTCCTTGGACAAGCCAAAGAGGATCATGACCTTGTAGACGTCACCTTCTTCGAGCTCCTCGTAGAACACCTTATCGCTCCGAATCCAGGGATCGCGGTAGGTCCCGAGAGTGATCTCATATATGAAATAAAGGATGTTGGTCGTGCGGCTCACGTCGGTGCGGGTGAAGACGAGATTCCGCTTCTTGCTCATGAGCAAAACCATCGGGGGGTTATAGTCCCGGCGGATGTCGGAGAGAAGGCTTTTCAGTTCCTCGCGGTCGAAAGAAGTCGATTTGATAAGTTTGTTTTGGGAATAGACCACACTGCCATTGCAGCCCACGAAGTCAGCGGGTATGCCGGTTTTTTTAGTGAACTTCCCAATGATGTACTGGTTGCGGCCCGTCACCAAAAGGAGTTTGCCCCCGTCGGAGATAAAGCGTTCGAGGAAGCGTTTGCTCTGCTGGCAAATCATCGAAATCCTCTTCCGGGGATAGAAGAGCGTGCCGTCAAGATCCGTCGCGATAACCTTAATCATGTAAAGGTATTGTACTCTTTTAACATAGTTAAAATAAAGGAAAGAAAAAGGGGCCGTAGCCCCTTGGTCTATCAAAGGATTTTACTTCCGCTCAGGAAGGAGTTTGTTTTCCGCCTGAATGACGCCGTAACCGCCTTCGAAACGCTTATAGGCGACGGAGACTTCCTCGTCATCGCTGTCGAGATAGATGAAGAAACTGTGACCGAGCGCTTCCATGCGGGTGATGGCCTCGTCGAGCGTCATCGGTTCGAGGTAGATGGACTTGGTGCGAACGAGCTGCTCGTTTTCGGGTTCGGTCTCTTCCTTAAAGTTCTCAAAGGCGATCGAACGGCCGAGACCTTCGGTGTTCTTGCTTCTTTCCATGCGAGTCTTGAGGCGGCGCATCTGACCTTCGAGCTTATCGATCGCAAGATCCACGGCGGCATACAGATCGTTATCGCGCACCTCGGTCCGGAAATCCATTTCTTTGGTGAAGATCGTGATTTCGACTTTGTCGCCGACTTTGTAGGCGCTAACCACCGCTCGGCACAATACTTCGTCGTTGATGATGAAGTACTTGTCCATCCGGTGAAGCTTTTTTTGGATGTCATCACGAATAGCATCGGTGACTTGGATGTTCTTCCCGACGATTTGGTATTTCATACCTATGTACTCCTTGGGCACTGTTGGCCCTTCTCTACTTACATTTTAGCCGAAGGAAGGAAAAGATAAAGATTTATGCCTGATTTTCCCAATAGACATCGGAAGTATTTTTTCTTTTCCCGACTTGCCATGCCCTCCAAATGTATAATTACCCTGTCGCATAAAACCATGTTCATTGGATTTAAACGCCTTCCTCCCGCCTACTTCCCCCTTTTCATTCGGCTTTTGGCCTTCGCTGCCATCGGCACCGCTCTAACCGGCGTCTTCTCGTTGGCCTTGGCGAGTCCCGCCCCCAAAGTGATCGATACGGCCTTAGCTTCAGCCACGGCCCTCGGCGTCGGAATATATGGGACGGTTTTGGCCATCAAGACGAATCGTTCCCCCAAAACCTTGGCTGGCTTTTCCATCACCTACCACACCATCGCCATTGGTCTGGCCTTCCTGGCTTGGTTTTCAGTTTGGCTGTTAGCCATTTTAACCGGCGTCTTCTCGGCCGGAAGCCTTCTTTCGCCGGGGTCGTCCCTTCTTACCAGCCAAGTCAGTTCGGGCAGTTCATCCGTAGCTTCCTTTCCTGCCGGAACCATTGATGCCGTCGGAGTGTTTTTCATACTCTACACGGTCAGTGCCATTCTGTTCCTGATCCTCGGGACCGCGAAGATTGTCTTTTCCCTCCTTTACTCGCGTGACCATGGGAAATGGAAAACGGCTTATAAGATTTTGATTATCGTCACCACCTTAATTTGGTTCCTGGCCCTTCTCTCCCTCGGCCTCGTCGCCGCCTTCCTCAATAGCGTTCAGTCCGGCTTTCTGCCAGAGAACCGTATTCTCATTTCCTCGGGCGCTTCCCTTGGCCTTCTTTTTGGGGCCCAGGACCTAGCCTTCATAACGAGCCCGGAGATGAACTTTTCCTTCGAAGAGGGCATGACGCCGAAAGAATAAGAAAAACGCGAGAGATTATCTCGCGTTCTGTTGATACAACTATTTGTGGGTTTCGAAGAACTTTTTTAGTGCGTCCACTTTGTCGAGATGCTCCCAGGGCAAATCGAGATCAGGGCGTCCGAAGGCGCCGTAATTGGTGGTGTCGGCGTATTTAAAGCTCGGCGTCGTCAAATGGAATTGGCTGATGATCGCGCCGGGCCGGGCGTCGAAAAACTTGTCGATGGCTTCGAGTATGACTTCATCCGATACGTGTTTGGTTCCGAAGGTGCTGATGCCGATGGACATGGGGTCCGCCACGCCGATAGCGTAGCTCAACTGAACCTCCAGCCGGTCAGCGGCTCCCGCCGCGACCAGGTTCTTGGCCATGTAGCGGGCGAAATAGGAGGCTGAGCGATCGACTTTCGAGGGGTCTTTGCCGCTGAAGGAACCACCGCCGTGTCGGGCGGTGCCACCATAAGTGTCGACAATGAGTTTACGGCCGGTGAGACCGGTATCGCCCATCGGCCCGCCGATGACGAAACGGCCGGTCGGGTTGATGAGATATTCGAAATCGGTGTTAAGGCCGAAGCTCGTCGCGACCGGAATCATGATCTGCTCATGGATGAACTTCTTAAAGGTCGCCAAATCCACATCGGGCTCATGCTGGCAAGAGATCAGCATCTTGTCGATAAGTGGTTTAGCGGGGTCCGTATAATCGATGGTGACCTGGCTCTTCATATCCGGCCGGGCGCCCGGGAAGGCTCCCTCTTTGCGTAAGGCCGTGGCTTTTCTTACTAATTTATGGGCGATCGTGACGGGAAGCGGCATAAAGCCTTCGCTTTCGGTCGTGGCGTAGCCAAACATGATGCCTTGGTCGCCGGCACCCATCTGGAGGATGCTCCCGCGGTTCACGCCCATCGCGATATCGGGCGACTGCTCTTTGATTTTCATATCGATGACGCAGGTGTCGCAGCCGATGCCAAGTTCGGGTTTGGTATAGCCGATTTTCCGGAGGACTTGCCGGGCCACCTTCTCGTAATCCACGTGGGATTGGCTGGTGATTTCGCCTCCGATGAGGACGTATTCGGTCGTGGCGAAAACCTCGCAGGCCACGTGGCTCGAGGGGTCGCCTTCGAGGCAGGCGTCGAGAATCGCGTCGGCGATCTGGTCGCACACTTTATCAGGGTGACCCTCGCTCACGGATTCGGACGTAAATAACCATTTCTCTTTTTTGCTCATAATCGTTCCTTCTCCCACTATAGGGGTAACTCGACAAAAAGAACCTCCCACTAAGTGGAAGGCCTCATGATCTAGCGTTCCTGTCCTGCATCGCTACGGAAGTGGGTTCCGTCTCGGGACAAGCACTTACCTCGTTCGAGGAGTTGCTAGCGCTCTTTCACAGTCCTTTAGGAGGGCGCTTCTTGATGCCGACTTTTTTGTCGCGTTGTTATCTTATGTCGCTTTTCCTCTTTCGACAAGCAAAAGGATCTATTTCTGACTCCGAACTTCAATGGTGGCGTTAGAAGGGTATTTGGCGTCCTTCAGGATGACCTCCCCGATCTCGTCGGCGGCGATATGACCTTTGAGGGGATTCTTGACGGAATCGATCCGTCCGATGATCGAAGCCTCGACTTCGCTATTTTCAAACGCGAGGTCGCAGTTTTCCATCCGGCAATTCACGAGCACGAGGCCCTCGCAATAACAGAAGGGCTGTGTGCCCTTGATGAGGCAATTAACGAGATGGAGGTTCTTGCTGTACCAGCCGAGGTATTCGCCTTCGATGACCGTGTCCCGGATCGTCACGTTCTCGCTATGCCAAAACGCGTCTTTGGTTAAGAGCACGCTGTTATCGATGAGACCGCCTTTGACGTACTGAAAAGAGTATTTGCCCGTCAGATGGAGTCCGTTGCAGGAAATCCTTTCGCTCAGGAAGAAGGCGTACTCCCCTTCGAGGGTGACCCCATCGAGACGGATGTCCTGACATTTCCACAGGAATTCGGGAGAGACGACGTCAGTCGCGGTAATGGAAATCAGGCTCGATTCACGAAAAGCCTTGATGCCATGGAGATGGCTGTCTTTAACGGTGACCCCGCGGTCATACCAGAAGGCGGCCCGGCTTTTCTCGCTGAGGGTCGTCCCTTCCACCGTGAGGTCCTTGTCATGCCAAAAGGGATAGCGGAGGTCGAAATAGGAATCGCGCACCCAAATGGTCTCGCCTTCTTTGAGGGGGCTTTCCCCATCGGTGGGTCCCTCAAAACGGCAATGCTCCACCGCCAAATCTTTTTGGTTATAGAGGGCACGTTCGGTTTCGAAATGTTCGTTCGTAATAGTGGTCATATAAGACATAGATAAACGCCAAAAAGAAACAAGTGTCAAGCCAAACGACTTTGCCATAGAAAAAGCGCCCCTTTTTACGGGAGCGCTTCATCTATTTATTTAACTAAGGAGGCCTTTAAGGCCACGAGGGCGGAAGCAAGTTGATCGGGGCAACTGGTTTGGCGGGTCCGCGATCCCGGGCATTTGATGCCGGAGAGGAGGGCGATCACCTCATCAAACGTTTTGCCGACGACGAGCCGGTTGACGCCTTGGATGTTGCCGGAGCAACCTCCGAGGGTCACGACCTTGAGAATTTTCTCACCATCATAGGTAATGATCATCTCGCGGCTGCAGACGTTTTGAGGGTTGTAGCGAAAACTCATCTCCATAGAACTACTTGACGATGGTTCCGTAGACCTCGCCCGCGGCCCAGGCGGCATTGCTCTCATCGGTGTCGATGTGCATGTCGAGATGGAATTTCGGGCTGACGCGAATGACGGTGTCGCCGAAGATGGTCTCGCGACCGGTTCCGGAAATCAAAGCCTTAACGATGTCGCCGTTTTTGACGCCGAACGTCTTGGCATCTTCCGGAGTCATATGAATGTGGCGCTTGGCCACGATGCAGCCTTCGACGAGCTCAACGGATTTGCCATTGAGGGGGTTGACGATTTTGATCGGGGCGCTGCCTTTGACATCGCCCGATTCGCGAACGGGGGCCTTCACCTTAAGGGTGCGGGCATCGGTGCCGCTCACTTCGATTTGGTTGTGATCCCGAAGAGGTCCGAGGATCGAGACGCCTTTGATGCAGGCTTCCTTGCCGGTTTTCGGATCGACCGGCCCATAGATGTCTAAACGCGTGTCGGAGACAAATTGCCCCGGCTGCGAGAGTTCCTTGCGAACAACGAGTTGCGAATTGACTGCTCCCATCAGCTCATCGAGCGTTCCCTGGTTGAGGTGAATGTGACGGGCGCTGGTTTCCACTAAGAATTTCAGTTCCATTTTTCCTTTGTTCCTTTCAAAGCGTTTCTAATTATATGCCAAGGCTTTCTTCTTAGAAAGAAAACACGTTTTTCTCATCTTACCCCTTCCGCCTTCTCGAAGGCTGGAATAAACTAGGCCCAAGAGCAACACAATGGACGATAACGATGAATACGAACCATCTCCTTTAGAAACTCCGGAAGAAGGCGGGAACGCCAACGAAACGGATGTTTCGGAAGAAGTCGTCGTCAAAACGATCACCACCGAGCATTTGGCTCAGGTCGTTGAGACGAAGGACTCCGCTGAATTAAGGCGGATTTTCGACGAGGTTCCAGCCATCGACATCGCCGAAGCGGCAGATAGCTTATCAACCAAAGACCTCATTATTCTCTTCCGTGACGTCAACTCCACTTGGACTGCGGAGCTTTTCGATGAATTAAGCCAAGGGACCAAGGAAGAATTGGTCCGCGGTTTGACTGATAAAGACCTGGTGAGACTGATTAATGAGCAGGCCACGGATGACCTCGCCGACACCGTCGGGGACATGCCGGCCAACCTCGCCAAAAAAGTCCTGCACGCGGCCGACAAAGAGATGCGGGCCGACATCAACAAAATCCTGAAATACAAACCCGATTCCGCCGGCGCCATCATGACGACCGAGTACCTCGAGTTCCGCGAGAACCAAACCGTCGGGGACACCATCGAAGCCGTCCGCACCATTGGGCGCGAGGCCGAAACCGTCTACACCATCTTTGTCCGTAACGCCAAGCGCCGCTTTGTTGGCACCGTGGACTTGGATGACCTCATTTTCGCAAAGAAAGAGCAAACCATCGGCGAAATTATGAACAAAGACGCCCCGAGCGTCCACGCCCAAACCGACAAGGAAGAAGTCGCCAACGTCATTTCCCGTTACAACCTCAACGCCGTGGCGGTCCTCAACGACGACGAGTGCCTCACCGGCATCGTGACCGTCGACGATGCCCTCGATGTCATGACTGCCGAGGCCAACGAAGACATCGAGAAGATGAGCGGCGTCAGCCCGATGGAGGACGAGTACCTCGAGACCCATCCTTGGAAGATGGCGAAGAAATGCCTTCCGTGGATCTGCCTTCTCTTATTCCTCGACACCTTCTCGACCATGGTGGTCGATAAGCTCCAATACCAATTCGAGATTTATAAGATCCTCATCGCCTTCATCCCCGTCATCATGGACACCGCCGGCAATGCGGGCGGCCAAACGATTGCCATCATCATCCGCGGCCTCGCCACCAAAGAATTCGAACCCAAGGAATTCTGGAAGGTTATCGGGCGGGAAGCCCTTAGTGCCCTCATCATCGCCGGAGGCGCGGCCTTATTTGGTCTTGTGTGGTTCACCGTCGAACAGTACCTTGGGCTCGTCAGCAACACCGCCCTCTATGACGGAACCATCCTCATGAACGTCTGGAATGGCAATTGCTGGAACGTGGATTTCTTTGTAGCCGCCACGAAGGTTTCCGTCTCCGTCAGTATTACCCTGTTCGCCGCCATTTTTCTCAGCAAAATCGTCGCTGTGGCTCTGCCGATGGGGGCGGCCGCCATCAAAAAGGACCCCGCTATTGTTTCGCAACCGATGCTCACGACCATCGTCGACGTCACCTCTTTGATGATCTATCTTGGGGTGGCAGCCTTGGTCATCCTGCAATTCCTCCCTCAAGCCTAAGAAAAATTGTTGCTTCCTTTTCGCCCTCTTACTATAATTGAGCACGCCGCGGGAATGGCGGAATTGGTATACGCGTACGTTTGAGGGGCGTATGACGCAAGTCATGGGAGTTCAAGTCTCCCTTCCCGCACCAGCAGAAAAACCGGCCTGAGCGATCAGGCCTTTTTTCATACCTTCATATAGGTAGCCGAAAAGGGATACAATGGAGCACTAGATGGCTACCCAGGAACCGAAAAGATACGCCAGCGTCGCCGCGACGCGACTAGTCCTGACCCTCATGATTTTCGTCTTCCATTCTTTCTACATCTTTTCTTCCACGAACCTCGAAACCTTTTTCCCTTTGAGCGCCGCCCTCCAAGGCTTCAATTTCCTCGCCGCGTTCTTATGCTCACGAAAGAACATCGTTTCCTGGAAAGGCTATTATCAGAAGCGTCTTCGTAGTCTTCTCATTCCTTGCGCCGCGGTTTTAGCGGTGATCGTCCTTTCCACGTTCGTTGTCACCATTTTCGCAGGGCCCTTCTCGCTTGAGCGTTTCTTTAACGGCTTCGTCGGGTCTTCCTCCAACGGGACGATGCTATTAAGCTTCGGGACGTTTTGGTATGTAGGGGTGATGGCCGTCCTCTTCGCCCTCGTGCCCCTTTTCTTCTTAGCGAGGAGAAAGCCTTGGCTCTGGTTCGTCCTCTTTTCCATCGGGATTATCGAAGTCTTGGTGGCGGGCCGCTTCTGGCAACCGATCGTCTACCTTCCTTTCGCCGCCGGTTTCTATTATGGCTTCAAGGCCAAAGGCAATTGTCTCGAGCGGAAGGGCACTTTGAGTGAATGGTTCTGGCCAACTATTACGTTTCTCGGCGGAGCAACTGCCAACTTTTTCATTCGGAAATACGCTGCCCCCACCACTTATCTAGAGACCTTCCTCATGACGATTACCCTCCGGACCGTCCAAACGCTGATTGGGATTTCTCTGGTATTATTACTTCTGAGGATGTTCCGCTTTTTGGGAGAGCAGAAGAAACGCTCTTTCCTCAGCCTCTCCGACCGCGTGAGCTATCCCTTCTTTCTCGTTCATTTCGCCTTGATGGTCGGGGCCTTTAACCTTGGCAAGATCATCCATCCCTGGCCTCGGGCGGTACTCGCGGCTTTGCTCGGCTCATTCGTTCTGTCTTATCTCATCAGCCTTCTGACCCGGAAGGCGATGAGGAGTCTTCCTCTTCGCCAAGAAGCCTTTATAAAGGAGCATAACCATGCCTAAATATCAGGACATCAACGCCCAAACCATCGCCTCCTGGATCAAAGAGGGTTGGGTCTGGGGCCGACCAATCGATCACGAAACTTTTCTCCAAGCCCAAAAAGGAATCTGGGACGTCTTGCTGACTCCGACCAAGAAAGTCCCCCACGAATGGTTTGGGGACCTCAAAGGCAAAAAGGTCCTTGGTTTAGCCTCCGGCGGCGGGCAGCAAATGCCGATTTTCGCCGCGCTTGGAGCCGTCTGCACCATTTTCGACTACACGCCAGAACAACTCGAATCCGAACGGATGGTGGCCTCGCGGGAACATTACTCGATTGAGATCATCCGGGGCGACATGAGCGAGCCGTTACCTTTCCCTGACGAAACGTTTGACCTTATTTTCTTCCCCGTTAGCAACGTCTACGTTCGGGAAGCCAAGCCGATTTTTAGGGAATGCTATCGAATCCTTAAAAAGGGCGGGGTTCTTCTCTCGGGACTCGACAACGGGATAAACTTTATGACTAATGACGATGAACTCGAAATCCTGAACATCTTTCCTTTCGACCCCCTCCTACACCCAGAGCAACTGGATGAACTGCAAAATGGCAATGACGGCGTTCAATTCAGCCATACTCTTGAGGAACAGATCGGGGGCCAACTCGAGGCCGGCTTTATCCTCACGAACCTTTATGAGGACACGAACGGAGAGGGGCGGCTTCACGAAATGAACATCCCGACTTTCTTCGCGACGCGGGCCATCAAGGAGGACAAGCGATGAAAAACGAACCGTTATACGAGTGGCGCGGCGTCTTGCTCGACGAAAGCCGGCATTTTTTGGGCAAGAAGTTGGTCCTTGAGGTTCTCGAGGTCATGCAGCGCCTCGGCTACAACCGACTTCACTGGCATCTTTCCGATGACCAAGGTTTCCGGATTGCGAGCCAAGTCCATCCCGAACTTGCCAAGATCTCTACGGAACGGGCTTACACGATGGAGGGCTTTCTCTCCTCGGAACAAAAGAAAGTCCCTGGGCCCTATGCCGCTTCCTACTCCATCGCCGAACTTCAGGAAATCGCCAATATTGCCAAGAACAAAGGCATCGAAATCGTGCCAGAGCTCGATATGCCCGGCCACCTTTCGGCCGTCCTCGCGGCTCATCCCGAATTCACCTGCGCGGGTAGGCCTTTTGAGGTCCCAACCAACTGGGGTATCTTCGATCACACTCTCTGCCTCGGAAACGAGAATGCCATCGCCTTCATCAAGGAAATCGTCGATGAGATAATCAGTATCTTCACGCCCCACTATTTCCATCTCGGCTTTGACGAGATCAAGAAAACGGAAATGTCCCGTTGCCCGAAGTGCCGCGCGAAGATGAGACAAAGTGGGCTGAGAAACGCCAAAGAACTGATCGCAGAATTCCGCCACGAGATGGAAGCCTATCTTCACGCAAAAGGCATCCAACCCATCGTGTGGGATGACGAGATTACCAAACCGGAGAAAAACGCCATCGTCCAAACGTGGACCCCTGGCTCGGCCAAAAAGACGAAGTCTCTCGCGAGGCAGGGCCAGAAGATCATCGCTTCGCCTTTCTTCCGAACTTACGCCTCTTTCCCCTACTGCATAGTTCCGCTAAGGAAAACCTTCGAGTTCAATCCCCGGCAGGGCCTCAAAAACGATAAGAATGTTCTCGGTGCCGAAGTGGCTTATTGGGGAGAGTATTACAGCTCTCCCGAGAAGTTCGCTTTCGAGTTCTATTACCGCGCCTATATGCTGGCCCAAACCCTGTGGGGAGGGAAAGAATGCGACTATCTCCACCAAAGAGTCAAACTAGCGGAGGAAGAAGAGGAGTTATTCGGAAAAGAGCTTTCAATCCCCTTATCCATCTCCGACCCCACGCTTTTACGCCGCCTCAGCCGGATCCGTCGCTACACTAGAAAATCAGTCGATAGTGAGTTCGATGCTTACCAAAAAGAAAGAGAATAAAGGAAACGAAGAAAGATCTGTGATATAGTCCTTTCGTTATGGCCTTACTCGAAGCGGAAAACATTGAATTCAACTACAGCGACAAAGAGCTCTACCGGAGCGTCAGTTTACGCGTGAACCAAGGCGAGCATTGCTGCCTCGTCGGCGTGAACGGATCTGGCAAAACCACGTTGCTGAGCCTTCTCGTCGGACAGATCACTCCCGATGAGGGCAAAGTCACCTGGACTCCGGGTGTCACGTTTTCCTATTTGGACCAACAGCTCAAAGTTGAGCAAGACATGCCCGTCAGCGCCTATCTTTATGGCGTTTATAAAGACCTCTTCGAGAAAGAGACAACGATGGAGAAACTTTACCAGAAAGCGGCCGAGGATCCCGACAATTTCGAAAAGTACTTAGCCAAAGCCACCCGCCTTCAGGATGACTTAACCGCTGCCAATTTCTACGCCCTGCAGGAAAAAGTGGGCCGTCTCACCAATGGCTTAGGTTTCCAAAACGAGCAACTCCAGTATCCGTTGCATCAGCTTTCCAGCGGACAACGCGAAAAAGCCTATCTCGCCAAGATGCTTCTCGAGGAAAGGGACGTCCTCATCATGGACGAGCCCACGAACTTCCTCGACCAAACGCAAGTCACGTGGCTCACCAATTACCTGATCAGCTATCCGAAAGCCTTCCTCGTCGTCAGCCACGACCAAGAGTTCTTACGGAAAATCGCCACGGTGGTTTTCGTTCTCGAGAACCAAACTTTGTCCCGTTACAAAGGCGACTACGAGTATTACCTCAGCCAACACGCCCTCGACAAAGAGCAGTACGAGAAGAATTTCGAGGCTCAGCAGCGTTACATCAAAAAAGAAGAAGTCTTTATCGCCAAGCACATCGTGAGGGCCACCTCCAGCCGCGCGGCGAAGAGCCACCGCGCACGCTTGGCCCACCTTGAGGTCATGGACGCCCCCGGCAAAGAAGAAGGCGTCGTTCATTTTCAGTTCCCCTTCACCCACGACGTCGGGAACAAACCCCTCATCGTCGAAGGTCTCCAAATCGGCTACGAGAAGCCCCTCTTGGACCCCATCTCCTTTATTCTCCTTAAAGGCGAGAAGATCGCCATTCTCGGCCAAAACGGCGTCGGCAAAACCACCTTCCTCAAAACCATTCTTGGCAATATCCCGTCCTTAGGGGGCCATTTCACTTGGCTCGAGGGAACCGTCGTTAATTACTTCGACCAAGACAGGAAAATCGACTTGTCTCTAACGCCTTTTGAATTTCTCCATAGCATTTATCCCGAGCTCAATAACACGCAGATCAGAACCGCACTCGGCCAGGTCGGAGTAAGGCGCGAGTTGGCCCTCCGCCCCATGAGCGAGCTTTCCGGCGGCGAGGTCACCAAAGCCCGTTTCGCGGTCATGACCCTCAAAAAAAGCAACTTTCTCGTCCTCGACGAACCGACGAACCACCTCGACCAAAAAGCAAAAGACTCCCTCTTCGAAGCCATCGAGCGGTTCCCCGGCGCCGTCATCATCGTGAGCCACGAAAAAGACTTCTATGACGGGCTCGTCAATTACGAACTCTTTTTCTAGACCAACCGCTTCTTTTTGCGGAAACCTAAAAGGAAAAACAAAACCCTGAAAAGAGGGCTTTTTCGCCAATAGTCATAACCGACCAAATCGCTGTCGTAAGTGGCGACCAAACGGCGGTAGTTGGCGTTCACGTCGTCAAGCGGTTCCTTGAGGGCGGTGAACTCAGGGCTGTTATACACCGCTTCTTTTGAAGAGGCTGAACGCATTAGTTGCTTCTCGAAATCGGAGAGTTCTTTGCTTATTAGTTCGACGTCCTCGGCTTTCCTAATCTCAAATTTCGTCCAGCGAGCCTTGGTGGCTTTCTCGTTTTCGTTTTCCGGCAGATCGATTCCGGATTTTTTGCACAAAGCCAAAAGCGAAAGAAGCAGATCCCGTTTGCTCGCGAAAAGGATGGCGCTCGCCTTTAGTTTCCGTTTCATCCGTTCGGCAAAACCGCGAATCGAGACTAAGCCATAGAGAAACCACAGGAAATATACGAGTGCAAGGATGCAGAGAACCCAAATGGTGATTCGAAGGGGCAATGACATGCGTTTATTGTAAGTTCGATGAGGATAAACCTCAAATTAAACCGATGAGCAAAAAGCCGATTCGAGAACCAAGGTCGGAATCCTTAAGGATTAGCAGGCGCAATTCAGTGGTTCATCCGCCATGTCTTCCAGCCTCTAGATAAAATGTTAATTAAATTGAGACGGCATCTAGCCTTTTCGCTTTTTCATCGCCTTTTTGTGTCAGTCTTTCTTTTCTCCAAAGGGACTCGTCAATCAAAACGTCTCTAGGAGACGATTTGACGGACTGATAATCGAGGTTTACTATTAAATGCTCCGCTGGGAGGGGCGTTTACCGATGAACAAAAAGCCCATTGTCGCGATCCTCTACGACTTCGACTCCACCTTGGCTAGTTCGGACATGCAGAACTTTGGTTTCATTCCGGCCTTAGGAATGACCCCCGCCGAATTCTGGGGCAAGACCACCGCCTTCAGCAACGAGTCTGGCGTCGAAAGAACTTTGTCTTACCTCTACATGATGTGCTTCATGACGAAACAAAAAGGCATCAAAATGACCGCGGAATGGCTCAACGATATGGGCAAGAACATCCAATTCTTCCCCGGCGTCCTCGATTGGTTTGACCGCATTAACGCCTATGGCGAATCCATCGGAGTCCAGGTCGAGCACTACCTCGTCAGCTCCGGCAACAAAGAAATCGTCGATGGCTGCCCCATCGCCAAGAAATTCACCAAGGTCTACGCTTGCGAATTCCTCTTTGATCCCATCACCAAAGAACCCGTGTGGCCGAAACTGTCGATCAACTTCACCCAGAAAACCCAATACTTCTTCCGCATCTCCAAAGGCGTCTATGACGCGAATGACGACGTCGGAGTCAACCAAAAGACGCCGACCCACCGCATCCCTTATAGCAACATCGTCTATATCGGCGACGGAATGACCGACATCCCGGCCATGATCATCGCGAAGAACAACGGTGGCAAATCCATCGCCGTCTTCCCGAAAGGCCGCGAGGACAAAGTCCAAGGCCTTTACCAGGACGGACGTGTCAATTACGTGTGCCAAGCCGATTACCGCGAAGGCAAGGAACTCGAAAAAGTCATGCACCTGATTATCCAAGGCGTGGCCATCAACTCCTCGCTCGTCCAACGCGAAAACAAAGATATCTAGAGCAACTAGGTGACTCCGTTTCTCTTTTAATCTAGTAGAATGAAAGGGATATGGGCATCTCACTAACAAAGATTGAGCGCGCGGCCGTCCTCCTTCTAGGGGGCAGCGGACTACGCTTTGGCGGCGATAAACCCAAGCAGTTCACCCTCGTTGAGGGGAAACTGCTTTTCCTTTATCCGCTTGAGAAACTCCAAGCCAACGAAAACGTCGAAGCCATCCTTTTGGTGGCCCCGCACGACTATGTGGATTTCGTCACGAAAACGACCCAAGAGTTGGGCTTAAGCAAAGTCATCGGGGTCATCCCCGGCGGGGAAACCAGGCAGGACAGCTCCCGAAGGGCCACGTCCTTTCTCGTCCAAAAAGGTTTAGCGCCTTCCTCTCTCGTGATGGTTCACGACGCCGATCGGCCAAACCTCCTCGACCATTACATCGATGAAGGGTTCACGAAAGCCTTGCCCGAAGGGGCCTCCGTCACGGCCATCCTCGCGAGCGACAGCATCGCCATCAGTTGCGATGGCAAATGCCTCGAGGAATATAAGAATCGGGCGACGGTCTTCCAACTCCAAACCCCCCAAACTTTCGTCCTTTCGCTCTTATCGACCGCCCATGAAAAGGCCTACGAAAAGAGGATGTCCTACACTGACGAAGGCAGCATGGTCCTTGAGCAAACGGGGGTCAAACCCGTCATTGTCCTCGGGCAGCGGTCCAACATCAAAATCACCACGGTCGATGATCTGGTGGAGTTAAGGAGGGGCAAACGATGAGCATAGAAGGCGACGTCATTGTCGGCACGGTCGTCCGCGTCTATCCCAAATACGCCATTATCCTCTTCGATAACGACGAAACGGGCCTACTGCATATCAGTGAACTATCGAATGATTACGTAAGAAACTTCACTGGCTTCGTCCATGTTGGTAATATCTATAAGGTCAAAGTGATCAAGATCGATCCGGACAAGGGCTTCATGAAGGTATCATTAAAAGCCTTAAGCGAGCAAGAAAGACGCGATGGCCTCCAGAAAAAAAAGATTGATCTAGAGGACGTCGACTTCTCCGAACTCGAAAAACGCCTGCCGGACTGGATCAAAGAAGAAAACGCCTAAAAAAGGGAGATAACAGATTATGGTTATCGAGACGAAAACCGATTACTTGGTCGACAAAGTGGACATCCTCTCCTACCAGGAGAAGGTCAACGCGATTGACAAGATGATCGTCGGCAAGACCGGCGAAGGCAAGGAATTCCTCGGCTGGGTCGATTGGCCCGTCGATTATGACCGCGACGAACTCGAAAGAATCATCAAGGAAGCCGATTACATCCGCCAGAACTACGACGTGCTCGTCGTCTGCGGCATCGGCGGCTCCTACCTCGGTGCCCGCGCGGCCGTCGAAGCGATCAACGGCGTGCTCCCGAACCTCAAGATGCAGATCATCTGGCTCGGACAGACCTTTGATCCGACCTACATCGCCCAACACCTCGAATACCTGAAAGACAAGAAATTCGCCGTGAACGTCATTTCCAAGAGCGGCACCACCACCGAAACCTCTGTGGCTTTCCGGCTCCTTCGCGAACTGCTTGAGAAACGCGATGGCGTCGCAGCGGCCCGTAAGGCCATCATCGCCACCACCGATCACGCGCGCGGCGCCCTCTTTACCCTCGCGAAAAACGAAGGCTACGTTCGCTTCGTCATCCCCGATGACATCGGAGGCCGTTACAGCGTCCAAACGGCCGTAGGGCTCTTCCCTATCGCTTGTGCGGGCATCGATCCACGCGAGATCCTTTCCGGAAGCGCTGACGCCCGGCGCGATCTTAGCGATCCGTCCTTAAAGACCAACCAAGCGTATAGATACGCCGTGATCCGCCACGCCATGTATGCCCAGTACCACAAGGCCGTCGAGATGTTCGTCACCTACGTACCGGGCTTCGTCCAAATCGGCGAATGGTGGAAACAGCTCTATGGCGAATCCGAAGGCAAGGACAAAAAAGGCCTGCTACCGGATTCGGCCACTTTCACGACCGACCTTCACTCCCTTGGCCAATTCGTCCAGGATGGCTCGCCCGTCTTCTTTGAGACGACCCTCCACCTGACCCACCACCGCCACGACGTCAAGGTTCCGCACGATGTCGAGAATCTCGATGGGCTCAACTATCTTGAAGGACGTTCACTCGGCAACATCCAAGACCGTGCCTTTGAAGGCACCATCGCCGCCCACACCGAAGTCGGCAAGAACAATAACGTCGTCCTTGAACTCGAGAGAATGGATCCCTATCATCTCGGCTATCTCTTCTACTTCTTCGAGCGCGCCTGCGCCATGTCGGCTTATCTCAACGGAGTTAACCCGTTCAATCAGCCCGGTGTCGAAGTCTATAAGAAGAACATGTTCCGCCTGCTCGGCAAGCCTGGCTGCTAGCCGAGACTTCTTCAATTAACCACTGAACGATTTGTTGACTCCTCATCAAAAGAGTCGGGCTTTAGTGTCCTTGTGCAGATTGCACGAAAAGATATGTTTGCTTGCCTCGTGATGGCATTTCATTGGGGGCAAGGGGCCGGAAAAATGACTCCTTGATTTGAGGATTTGGCTGGATTGTTCCTTCGAAGAGAACGAGTTTTGGATTTACGTAGTAAAGTCGGCCTCAATTCGATTGACGGTCTAGGGCCTCGATGGTATATTTATAACCGCACGTTTTGAGGCGACACCCTCTATGGATGCTTAGCTCAGCGGGAGAGCATCGCCCTTACAAGGCGGGGGTCACAGGTCCGAACCCTGTAGCATCCACCATTGCAATCCTAACGTGTGTCGAAATCTGTGGGCGAATAGCGAAGTGGCCAAACGCGGCTGACTGTAAATCAGCTCCTTCGGGTTCGGTGGTTCAAATCCATCTTCGCCCACCACTCTTTTATTGGGGTGTAGCCAAGTGGTAAGGCAACAGACTTTGACTCTGTCATTCGCTGGTCCGATCCCAGCCACCCCAGCCATTCAATCCTCCGTTAGCTCAGTGGTAGAGCACTTGACTTTTAATCAAGGGGTCGACGGTTCAAGCCCGTCACGGGGGACCATCTTCTTAGCCCAGGTGGCGAAATGGTAGACGCAAGGGACTTAAAATCCCTCGAATGAATAATTCATACCGGTTCAAGTCCGGTCCCGGGCACCAAAGAACACCAAACCAGCAGGTCACGATGACTGCTGGTTTTTTGATGCTTTTTACCCTCCAAAATTTGGGCTGTTTTGCCTTGAAAACGAGATTTTTGGGGGTTGCGTTCTCGAGGTTGGACAGGCGATTGGAAAATTCAGTCATCAACGGCGTTATTCGGAAGAGGCGAAACAAAACGAAACAAAAAGTAACAAAGAGAAACGCATTGAAACAAGAGTTAAGCACGATCCAACATCGGGCGCGTCTTCATCCCATATGGGTGCGACCGTGCCTCAAGGTGTCGGCGGCACTGCGAAATCTACCATTCGCAATCATCTAAAGGACAATGCCAAATTCCATTTACACAGTTTTCATCCTTGGTTAGTTCGGTTCCGCATTCTGGACACTTTGCGGAATCTGGCTGCTTATCCTGCTCTTCTTGTTCTTTTCTTGACATGACCAATGAACGTTCTGGAGTCTCTATACATTTTCCACCATTTTCTGGCATAATTGTCCCTCTTTTATGTATTATGAACCATGTTTTGTGGAAAGACGACTTGATCGCTGGCTTACAGTTCGCGAAAAGTTGGCGCGACCCATGGAAAAAACATTTGAAGAGTTTATAAAACGGTTGATGAGTAACCAGCCTAATATCGGCCTTTTACCTGGAAATCGTTCCTAGATAGGAGCACCGCGCTTCCAGCTCGGCCGCCCCTTTCGCCCATCTTCGCTTTGGTCACGGGTCCCCCGAACGCCGCCCAGGCCCCGTAAAGGCCGACGCATTCGCTCCGCCAGGAGTCTCTCCATCGCCGCGCAGAACGAATCTGTCGGCTGCGCCGCCTTCTTTGGACCCGGGTCGCCAACTTTCCGGACCCCGTCGCGGCAGCTGAGAAATCCGATGAGCCTCGGGTGGCTGTAAATGCAGTCGCGGACGACGGTCAAGCCTTTCGCTATGCGGCGCCCGTAAACCGCCACGCATTAGGCGCCGGTGACGTGGCCGCGCCCGGTGGGGACCGCGGCCCTGCGGCCCGACGAACCGACGGCCTCCAGCTTCTCCGAAGAGAAAGGGTCCGGGTGGCTGCCCCCGAAAGGAGCCCTCGCCAGACAATCTCTTCAAGGCAGCCACGCGGACCTTAGATTATTTGGCAAGGACATCATGCGGCCGGTGGAAAGTAAAGCTCATTTCCATCAACCATTTTGTAAACCCTTCTATAATTTATTCATTTCTTCCGGATTTCTTTTGATCGTAAACTAGTCCAGTTTCTCAAGGCAACAGATCCCAAGAGTTTCGAAAAAATTTTAAGGTTTTGACGATATAAAGCAACACTGTCGGTATGTTTTCGTTTGTCCATTTGCTTTTTGGAGGTTTTTTATGGGAAAACATAAGGAAACATTGGCCCCTACAATAAATGGTGTGAAAAAGCATCTTAAAAACTAACAGGAATAAATTGGTGGTCTACACGGAAATTTGGGAGTCGTTCGTCATGTCTTCAAACAATATTCGGTCTCGCCTGAAGACAAAATCTTTTGGCCAATCTTGTTTGCGTCATTTGCCCCACAACTCTGACCATCTTCCCGCGAATAAAAGAAAGGCGGGTTTCAGAGCAATGGATATTGTATGCTTTTGCAAAAGGCGTTGTTTTCCAGTTAATCATTAAACGAATACTATTTCTTAAGTTCTGCATCATAATTACTCTTCAAAACATGACGACATAATTTCTAAGCATTTGTATTGCTTCGAACACTATCACAAAAAGGGACAAAACAGTCAAAGCTGTCGCCAATAGAAGCAAATGATTTTTATGAAAAGTGGTTTGAACGAAACAGATGCATCTCTACGACCACAAGATAGTGAAGAAACAATGTTCACATCGCCGGCAATGGTTCGACAGTTTGGCGTGGGAAAGATTCGCTAGAAAAACAATAAAGACAAAAAATAATCAGTCGATTAATGGTTCAGAAAGAAACGGGTTTCTGGATTAGTTGTCTACATTAAGGTTGGTCTTTTTAAATAAGTCGGTAAATTTATCTTTTGATCCGACTTCACTATATTTTGTTTGTAAACTATTAACATAGTCGGGATCAATCATGCGCATATAAGCGATTTTCCCTTTGATGATATCTTTCGATTGAGTTGGTTTTGATTTCAGAAAACGATAAATCATATTGCGAAGTTCTTTTCTATATTTTGCGCTCAGGGAAAGAGACCCATCATTAAGGCATACTCCGGTTATTTTGACGGTTGAAGTTGTTGAATCGGTTCTCGTCTTTCGGTGATTGATGGGAAAACCTTCATTGTTGAGCAACTGCTGTATACTTTTCAAAAAGTCAGTTGGAAACGGTCGATTAGAGGAAACAGTAATATCGTCCGAATATCGGGTGTATACACCGTTGCTGATTCTTTGGGTTTCCTTGGCGATTTTTTCATCAATTTCTTTGAAAACGATGTTGGATACACACGGAGAGGTAACCGCTCCTTGCGGAAAGGCGTTCTTTCGAGTAAGAAACGAAATTAAGGTTGCCAATTCTTCGGCTGTCCAGTCTCCAAAAACGTCAGTCTGAGAAAAGGCTTTCGTTACTTGACCGACGGTTATCAAATCAAAAAAGTGATGCAAATCAATATGAAAAAAATAGGAGTTGTTACGGTGCCTAAATGCGTTTTTGTAGACCGTTGATCCTTTGTGATAAGCCGTCGCATAATTCGAAATGGGTATCTGAGATAGATAGTGATCCAAAACATAATATTGGAAAATCTTCATTTCTGATGAGGGAACGTAAATCGTTCTGACGCCACCAAAATGCTTCGGAATAGAAGCCTTAGCATAATAACGATAAGAAGAAGAGGAATGCGACTTCACAAAATCTTCGCTGAAACCGTAGGCCGAGGCTAATTCCTTGATGATATTATGCGTCACGATGGCGCCTCCGAAGATAGAGAAGCCGGCGGGACAAAATGCGTTTATAAGAGGAAGAATTAGCAAAATCAGTTTTGAATAAGACGCTATTATTTTTAGAATCGCTTGAAAAGGGAAACTTGTTCAAAGGATTCGAAATAATAATACCGGAGGAGTCTCGTGTTAGGAGATGCAACTTTGAACTAAAATTGATGAGAAGATCCAAATAAGGATCGACATCGTCGTCTCTTATCATTGATGTTTCTTTGTCGAACTTTAGGGCTAAATGATCACAAGAGTACAAATGCAATAAAATGGTTTTGATTTCGTTCATGGTCGTTCTTGATAGAAGAGCTGACAGCTCGAGCAAAGCAACTCGAAGCCAATACAGATTATTAACGCACAAAGTATCATCTTTGATAGAGATGGTGTCGCGGGTCAAAGTACTTTTAACCGAGATTGCATTTGCACAATTGGTAAAGGCCTCCTCTTGGGTCACAGGAATTTTGGTTGTGGGGCTTGGTCCAAAAGAAAAAAGGTGAGAATCCCTTCCTGCCAAACGGTTGATTTTTTCAATGGGCCCGCATTTAATGAAAGAATCATTTTCTAAGTTTTCCGCTTCATCCAATATGTATATTTTCTTTGCCATAGAATCAACATAAGAAAAAGTTCCAAGTTCACAAGCTGATCCAAAACTTTCAACGGCAATCACAATGGCTCCGGAAAAAGAAGCAATGACTTTTTCTTGAGTCAAGTAGTCTAAACCAAAAGGTTCTTTTTCAACTGCGTCCTCGGCTAAAAATGGGGTGATTTCAATATGATTATCAGTACAATGCTGAATAAACTTCGCACGAATAGAAGTCGAATCGTGAATATCTTTTCCGCAAACGAAAGCAATCGTTTGATAACTAACGGGAGTAATAAAAGAAGACTTCACAATTGAGCTTTTGTTTTTTTCGTCTTCTTGAGCCAATAAAGAGTACATGAGTTTGTGTGCTCTACCAAGGCGGTGGATTGGGCCGAGCGAACGCGGGAGTACCATTAATTAACGAATTAATGGGGTGAGCACGGTCGATCGAGACAAGCCACCGCATAAGTGAAGTTGCCTTCGCTGAACCCTCCATACGAAGGGCGTGGCGCCGAATAATCGGCATCAACATCTAGAGCTTTTCTACTATATTACAAAACCTGTGGGTTTTCCACTTTGCTTCGACTTGTTTTTATTGTTGTTTGGCAGTTATCACGATAAATTCTAGTTTTTCTAAAAATGCGGGTTTTCTAGTTCGATTATCTCAGATTGAAAAGAAGCCATAACTCATTTTCTCAAAAAACATGCCTTTTCAACGAACGCTTCCGCTACTGCAACTCGCCATTTTACAGTATCCTAAGACGCAATTTCTCTTGTTTACTCCTGTTTAGCTTTTTGTTGTCTCTGCCCTCACGCCCCTGATATTCATCCATCCGAGAAAATGAGAATGCAGAAATATGACGTTTGCTATTGTTTGGACATTCCGGACAATCAGGGTCCAAAAATCGAATATTCGGAAGAAACGATTTTTCCCTCAAAAGGTAGGCTTGCATAGACGCGGGTGTGCTCGCAAGGAAGCGTCGATGTCCTGTCGCATCTGTTTGGTTTTTTGATTCCTTTCTCAGCCTTACCATTCTCGAACTAGTTTGCTTCGTTTTTTTAATCATAGCCTGAGGCCGATCCCTTCAGTATCGAAACGTAAGTCCATTGAAGTAGTTATCAAGAAAATGCTGGTGAAGGCCTGAAGATCATTTTTGACGGCAAGCAGCCGCTTATGGCCCTTGTGCATTAGTCTTTGAAGAAAATAGACGGCCACCCTTGAGGGAACATTTCTCGGGGTGCGACGCAAACGCCTAAATTCTTTTCTAGCATAGGGTTCAGATTTCGTTAACCTTGTGCAGCCTCACCTAACTGGCATGCATTGGTCCTTCCGCGTTAACCGTCCTCATGGTAGCTATAATGACATTGGAAGTATTATATATGTCACAAAGTGTCGAAGGTGGAAATGTCCTTAGTGAGAAAGGCTATATGTACACCATTCCGTGAGGCCTAAAGAAAATAAAAAGGCAAAGGTGCAATCTCTTGCTTCTTCACCAGAAAACAAATGCCCGATTGTTTTATGCCGGCCTGGTTTTCTTTATTTTTGTTAACCGAGAAACGCAAGCGGGAATATACAAAATGCAGTGTCCTGAAGTTTTCGCATCACCAACGGGGTCTATTCCCACATTGCATTTCTTAACTATAAAAGCCGTCAAAGCAGAACTATACCGCCGTTTCGTCCTTCCCGTATTTAACTTAGCACCTTTGCTCCGAAATTCCTGATGACCATTTTTATGATCAAATTAATCATGATTAATAGGCGAATCCTCAGGGCTTCTCCAACTAAGTCGGTCTGTTCCTTTACGGCTTAGGCACCATAGAGAGATCACACTCCCAGGAACGACGAAAGTTTGTCGAAACAGTATCTATAGGGTTTTCTCATCGAATCTAACTAATCTTCGTTTTGAAAGTCCATGTTCGTCTGCCATCCGTAAAACCTGAAAATAAGCCTTGAAAAAGAGAAAAGCGCATTTCTCTCTTTTATGATTTACACTGATTAAATAAATATAAGAATGAACGAATATACTGGCTCCAACGAATTCGTGCAAGTATTACAAGGATATGATTGATGAAACCGATGATTATCCATGTGGGAATTATCGGTCGTGGTGGTATTGCTATCAGGCTTTCTCTGAAGCCTTCCCTAATCCCGGAACAGAAGATCGGAATTATCTCACTTTGTCTTTAGCCTTTTATTTAGCAAGCCGGGGAATGTACCGGGGTCTCGTTTCCTGCTTCATCACGACTAGAGATCCATCGGATTGTGGTTGATCATTTGCTCGACGGCCCCATTTCCGGATCTTATGGACAAGTTCCCGTGGTCAAGTCGACTTTCATAGCCAATCTAGCAACGTCAATATGCTTTTTGGCGCCTGTACGAAACTTCAAGCCCTTTATGAAACGAACGATCCGGAGGCTTCCGTAACGGCTGCGTTGGCCACCAAAGTCTTTATGGGCGCTTTAGGGTGCACGCCCGCTTACGACCAATGCGTGGTGGGGTCGATCAAAGAATCAAAGCCGAGATTGATCATCAGATCGATGATGACGGTGCCTTTGGGCTTGTCCGGCAGTCGATTTCCAAGATTTCAAAATTCTATTTTGATAACGCTCAAGCTTTCAAGGGGTCACGACGAAGCCTCAAGGATTTTATTGCCCCCAGATGAAAACCCTGGATATGGTGCTTTGGAAGATGTCCTTCCGGAAAAGAGAGGCGAAAAAGACTCTTGAGTTGCCGTCGCCAAAGAATGAAGGCAAAGCCAAGTCCTGCCTTAACGAAGAGAAAGATACAGCCATATCGGATTGGCTGCAAGATTACGGATCAACTCATTCAAACTGTTTTAAGAAAGTAGTCCTTATTCCAGTCGAAAAAAATCCACAATACCAAAAGAACAAGCGCTTTACCAACATACCCATTAAACAAAAGTATCAAGATTTGTACGCTAGTATCCCCGATTTCTGTTCCTCTTCTGAAAAGCCAATCATTCGCAACATGATGCCGTAGAAAACTAACCTTTCTTATCGAGTGGGACCTCAAAGACAAGGTGCCTTCCCGATCCCTCGGAAAGCACCCTGTTACCGAGACATCGGGCTTTCGAGAAGCCGTTCTTCGGCCCACCGAAGAACCTTTTATAGGGGTCTGAGAATCCGGGGACATCAAACAAAGAAGGAAGCATCGGCATTTCAAAAACGCAAAGTCAAACCGCACAAGGGATTACCGACACCTTAGGTCTTTCTAGGTTCAAAAATAGGATGAATCGATGTAATCTAGAAAACCAAGAAAGATGGTTTCACCGCCACTGTCTTATTTTTCGAGAGTCTGTCCGCAAGCAAAAAATAAAGCCAGGCTCGGATCGCCAAGGGCGGGACCTTTCTCGAAAACCTTGAAAGCCGTGAAAGATAAGTACCAACATTCTTTAGGAAAAAACTGTGAAAAGCCGTTTCTTCGAGAACCTTTTTCGAGAGGCGTTTCTCGAAAACTTCTCGAAGATAATTGATGGAATCTGAAGCATTTTGAAACGCTTTGAAACATGACAAACGGATTTTTTCTCGAAAACAGCCAAAAGTGAAACAATTTGAAAAAACATGAAACAAAAGGGATGGCGGCATAAAAATCCTCGAATGAGTAATTCATACCAGTTCAAGTCCGGCCTCGGGCGCCATTTCAAATGAAATTCCCAAAAAAAATTTGGACCAAGAAATTGGTACAATTTGGAGGGATTTTTTATATGAAAATCAACTAATCTCAGAAGCTGGAAATCTCGCGTCAGAACGTCGATGAGAGAGTTCCGATCTTCGAGCTGGCCAAGAAATGGGAGTACGACGTCGGGAAACTCAAGTACTTCTGCAGGCTTTACAAGCTCTACGGGGCCTCGGCGTTCGATGACGGCGTGGTGAAAAGGGTCTACAAACGCGAGGAGAAGCTTGACGTCGTAGAGAGGCTTCTCTCCGGCGAGAGCGAGCACTCGATAGGCCTCGGGATGAGGCTGCCGACGCCCGAGGCGGTCCGCGACTGGGCGGCTCTCTACAAGAAGGGCGGCGAGTCGGCGATAAGGGACACCCACGGCCGGAGCCATCACCTCCTGCGCGAGGACAGGCTCGACCGGGTCGCCGGCAAGAAACTGATGGAGCGGATGAAGTACCTAGAGGCGGAGAACGCGTACCTAAAAAATTGTATGCCCTAACTCCGGCGGGAAGAGGTCGCTCAAAGAGAAAGTAGCGGCCGTGTCGGAGCTTAGGGCAAGGTTCGGCCTCAAGGCGCCGCTGATGGTCTCCGGGATCCGGAAGTCGACCTATTTCTACGCGGCGCGCCACGCGTCGAGCAAGGCCGACAAGGACAGGCCCCTGGCCGAGGAGATCGAGCGGATCTTCCGCGCGAACCTCCGCAAGTACGGCGTCCCGAGGGTGGCTCAGGAGCTCCGGAACGAGGGCTGGGCGGTCAACCGGAAGCGCGTCGAGCGGATCATGAGGGAAAGGGGCCTCTCGGCCGAGCCCAAAAGGCGCGCCTACCGTTCCTACAAAGGGGACGTCGGGAAGGCCGCGCCGGACCTCCTGAGAAGGGACTTCTCGACGACTGGGCCGTACCAGAAGCTCGGGACGGACGTCACCCAGTTCGCCACGGAGTTCGGCAAGCTCTACCTCTCGCCGGTCATCGACTTCCGCACGAGGGAGGTGCTGGCCTACGACATCTCGGCCTCGCCCGACTACGCGCAGGTGAGGCGGATGCTCGAGTCCCTCGTCGCCCGGCACGGCGAAAGGGTGAGGGGGGCGATACTCACGTCAGGCCAGGGGTGTCAGTACCGGCCGATGGCCTACCGGAAGTTTCTTCAGGAGCGCGGAATATCCCAGAGCGTGTCGAGGAAAGGCAACTGCCTCGACAACTCGCCGACCGAGAATTTCTTCGGCCGGCTGAAGGTCGAGATGTACTACGACAAGGAGTACTCTTTCAGGTCCCTCAAGGACCTCGAGCGGCAGATAAGGCGTTACATCGAATACTGGAACTCGTCGCGGATCGTGGGCAGGTTGGGCGCGAGCCCGATCAGCGTCAGGAATGCCGAGCTCGGCATTCCTTCCGGTTGATCAGGATGTTATGATCGATGCAGGTTGGGAGACCTTTGGTCCAAAGAATTGGGGTAGGTTCAAAAAAAGAAGCCAGATCGCAGCGATGCGGTTTGGCTTTTCTTGTTCCGGCGTCTCCTCGTCATTGATGTTTTGTGGGTTATAACTAATCAGTTTTTCTCGCCAACCGGATAAAGACATTCTTTGTTTTGAGATTTTCTTAGCCAAATCATCGTTTTCAAACGTCTATACTAGCGAAGGACAGTTCATGAACGTATCTCTTCAAACCGCATCAAGGTTTATCCAAGGCGATGAAGACGCCACCTCGGAAGTCTACCGGGCTTATCGCAAGCTCCTCTATTTCATCATAGCTAACTACGTCCTGACGAAGGAAGACGCCGACGATGTCTATCAAGAGACTTTCGTCCGCGTTCTTTCGGAGCGGGCCGAAATCGTTTCCCCATCCGCCCTTCATTCCTACCTCTGCCTTTCAGCCAGGAACTGCGCAATCGACTTTGCAAAGAAAAAGGACGAAAGTCTCGAACCGGAAACAGAGGAATCCTTGCCTGGTGACGAGCCGACTCCCCTAGAGAGCCTCTTGCCCCTGAATCTCAGTCGGGAGGAGAAGGCGGTCGTGGGTTATCGAATTGGATTTGATTTAAATTGGAAAGAGATCTCTACGCTTACGTCGACCCCAATATCTACCGTAAAACTGCGTTACGTTGAAGCGAAAAAGAAGATTAAGGAGGTTTATTCAAAATGAACAATTGGAAAAAAGAGTTAAAAAAGAACCTTGATGAGAACCTCGTTAGAGAAACACCAAGGATCGAGAAACTGGAAAAAACTGAGACGAAGAAAAAACGTCTGCCCCTCTGGGGAAAAATCCTGATTCCACTCGGGGCCGCGACTGCCTTAACTTTGGCCGTTGCTCTTCCGTTAACACTAAGAAAAAATGAGGTGCTTAGTGACGGTGATGTTTTCCTGAAAGCCGGCGATGCGTTGGCGGAACTCGCGAAACCCGACAGCTCCAATTCCAATCCTCAAGTGCAAGCCAAAGCCCGTTTGATCACCTCCGAAGGGAAAACCGAGTTGGGGGGAGTTTCGTCCATGGTCTATTACATAGGACTGCTCCTCAACAATGGCTATGACGTCGTCCATCAACCGATGAACTTCGCTTTCAGCTATTACGTGATTCAGGAAGGCGTTGTTACTGTTACGTACTCCTTAGATGTTTGGGCGATGGTCGCGGCGGATATCGATCGGGCCAACAACAAACTGATGTTCTATGGCCGGCAAAAAATCCGCGTTCACGATTCGACCAACGCCACGCCATTTTTCGACCACGGTAGCTTTGTCTATGACATCACTTACGATGAGGAAAACGACACCGTTTCTTCATTCTCCTTTAACTTCAATACGTTAGTTTTATCGCAGATTGTGCCAGAATACATCGAATATGATGGGACTTCGTACTGGTTGAGCACCAACGACGAGGACTCTCCGATTAAGGAACTCTTCACGGGCTATTTCGCCACAGTAATGACAAGAGAGGCGGCGGCAGTTGATGCCCAAGGAGGCGGACGCTTCTATGTCGAGGCCAATAACCATGCCGCTGAACTGATGGGGCTTGACATCCGTCTAGAAACAATTGCGTAGAAACGGATGGTCTACCCCAGAAACGCGATTACGAGAGCAACCGAAACGTCTTCATGTGCTGTTTTTGATGGCTTTCTGTCACGTTTTCAGTTTGCAATTGAATCTCCAAAAACTCTAAGTATAATAGAGTTGCTGGAGAAATATGATTAAGACAATTTTGGTATTGTTAAATGAATTCAAGGACTACAAGAACCCCTATGACCATATTCGGCTTTTGGTCAAGGAAGGTTCTTTAATCAAACTTAAGCGTGGGCTCTACGAGACGAGGAAGGACGCAAATCTTTTCGCCATCGCCTCAGTTCTTTACTCGCCATCTTACGTGTCTTTTCAATCCGCCCTTTCCTTCTATGGCCTCATTCCCGAAAGGGTGGTTGGGGTGACTTCCGCTTCGCTAGGGGCCCGAAAAAATAAAAACTACAAGACCCCTTATGGGGATTTTTCCTATCAAGACGTTCCCGAAGGAGTCTTTGACTTGGGTCTTAGGTGGATAGATAATTCTGATTCGTCTTATTTTCTTGCGACAAAGGAAAAAGCGCTTTGCGACTTGCTTGCGAAAAACAAGGCGGTTCCAGAAGAGGACTTTTCTGCCTTCCTTTATGACGATCTCCGTTTAGACAAGGATGTCCTGCTCACGTTCAGTAAGAGCTTGGTTCATTCGCTTGCAAAGGTTTACGAAAGAAAGAACGTAACATTGTTGCTTCGCTATCTTGAAAAAGGAGAATAAAAATGGTTTTGAAAGATCTTCTTATGCATTATCCGCACGAGACCCTTGAGGAAAAAGAGAACGCGCTTAAAGAAGTAGTTCAGGAAATTGCCATACTAGGTTTTTCCCGAACGGATTTCTTTTCCAAGGCGGCCTTCTATGGCGGCACCTGCCTTCGTCTTTTCTATGGTCTTCCGCGCTTCTCGGAGGATCTTGATTTCGCTTTGAAGCAACCCGATCCGGCGTTTTCTCTTTCTTCCTATTTTGGCGAAAGCGAACGGACTTTCGTTTCCTTTGGCTTTCGCGTAGAGATAGGGAAAAAAGAAAGCATCGATGAGGGAAATATCCGCTCAGCGTTCATCAAGGGCGGGACTCTTTCCCATCTCATCAGCGTGTTCCCAGAAAGCCCGGAGGTGAAGCGAATCATTTCGAACCAGGTGACGAAATTAAAATTCGAGGTCGACGTCAATCCGGCCCCTTCGGCCTCCTACGAAGACAAACTTGAAGCTTTTCCGTCGCTTCATTACGTTACGACCTTTGATGGCCCCTCTCTTTTTGCCGGGAAGACTCACGCTTTGATTTGCCGAGCTTGGAAAAATAGAGTCAAGGGGCGTGATCTCTATGATTACCTCTTTTATATCGAGAAAGGAATTCCGCTCAATCTCTCTTATCTCCAAAGCAAACTCCTTCAAAGTGGCAGAATTCAAAACGGGGATCCTTTTGGAAGGGAAGAGACGATATCCCTATTGAAAGAGCGTTTTGCAGCAATCGATTTTTCTGAGGCTTCAAAGGATGTCGTACCGTTCCTTTTCGACAAAGAAAGCGTTACCGATTGGGATTCTAAGCTCTTCCTCGATTCACTTTCTCTCCTCAAGTTCGAAGGCTGAGGTTGGCAATCAGAAGGAAATCCACTTATTGAGATGGCGGACTGGTGGCCCGCGAGTCTACAGCCATTTCTTGAGTAATGTCATGGAAAATGCCCAGTTTTGTTCCCGAAATGGATCAAAAGTCCATCGCAAAGAAAGGTTCGATTGATGCGAAAGAACCTTAAGATCGTTGGCGGTTCTATTTGGGATTGGCAATTATGGTCATGCATTTCTTGGTCTTCTTTCATTGCTAGTTAATTACCCATACTATTTTAGTAAATTGGTAATAAAGCAAGGGTATGGGTAATGTCTCGTCGCTTAGAAGAAGGGAAAGAAAACGTCGCGGAGAATAATGTTTTTCGGCAAGGGCGAAACCGCCATGAACAGAGAGAAGAAAAAATGTAAGATTCTTATGCCTTCGTTTGTCTTATCATATGTAGCTACCAAAAAGGAGCCGACTCGATGCCACTTACCAGCGAGGCTCTTCTATCAAAAGCGCTCCATAGTGGCGACCGCGCGAAGATAGAAGAAGCTTTTGGGACGATTTATAACGATTACGCGAAACTCGTCTCTTTTTGCGTAGCCCGCTACGTGTCCGATTCGGAAACGGTAAAGGACGTCACGAATGATGTCTTCTTAAACTTCTTTGCAAATGCCAAGAAGGTCACGGGCTCAGTCAAATACTACTTACTTCAAAGCGCGCGAAACGCCGCGATAACGCAAGCAAAGAAAGATGGTCGAATCCTCTTCACGGACGAGAGCGAGTCCATTCCCGACGAATCCTCTCTCCAGAGCGCTTCTTTCTATGGCGAGTTGGTCTCGGACCTTAAACATGCTTTGAGTGAGAAAGAGACGCAAATCGTGATACTCCACGCGGTGGAGGGCTATTCCTTTAAGGAGATAGGCTCCAAATTTGAGATGAAGGCCGGGGCCGTCAATGTCGTCTATTTCCGCGCTTTGCGGAAATGTCGGAAAGCCGATGAGGAGGCAAAAAGATGAGAAAAGACAGTTACGAAGAAACATTGGTTGCTAGAAATCCTCTAGCCTTTTCCTTTTCGGACATCGCTAAGCGGATTGACTATTCTCCCTACGAAAAAGCGAAAACGAAGAAACGGTTTGGCTGGGCTTATGGAATCATTGGCGGAGCGGCGGCCCTCGGAGTCACCCTAGGCATCGTCTTTTCTTTTGTCCATCTGAGCCCAAAGCCAAGCCCAAGCGAAGAGGCTTCTTCGGTCAAGACCGTGGCGATTCAAAACCCAGAGGACCTCGTCAGGGAATACGAGAAGAATTGCGGGTTTGTGTCTGACAGTCTTGTTCTTTCGAAAAAATTTACCAATGGCAAACGATCGGTAGTTCCAGCCGACGAATATACGGTTGACGCGTCCTCTTTCCATCAAGGAATGGTGGGCGAATACGAAATCGGGGTGTTCCTCAAAGGGCAAGAAAACGCCCGCACCTCCTATAGCGTTAACGTCGTGGATGATGAGGTAAAATCCCTGTCTATCGGGGATCACCGGAGTGTGTATTACCTTGGGGAATCCCCGATTCCACAGGACCTCGTTTTAAGGAAGCTTTGCGAAAGCGGTTCGACGAGGGAAGCTAAGCCAGCCGAGTATTCCCTTGAGCTGGGAAACTATAATTCGCAGGCGGTCGGGACCTATACGGTGGGGGTCTCCCTGAAATCTAACGTCAGTTTTTCCCTGTCCTACGAAGTCGAGGTCAAAGGTCTCGAGGAGGCCGACCTCGATGGCCGTTACGCTTACGTGGATTATGCAGGGGATTACGGACAGCCCACGATTTACGCCCTCGACCTCGCTAATGATGTGGTATCGAGCCGCTACTCGGAGATTCTTCTTAACGGCAAACTTAATCGGGAGATAAAGGATGGGGAAATCCACCTCAGCAGAAACGAAAGCACTCAGACCATGATCTACAAGCCAGCGGAGAGGACGCTCCTCGTGAGCGGAATCGCCGGTGATCCTGACATGCCGTGCTTTCGGCTTAACCGAACGGATGTGATGATCACACTCATTGGATCTGACGAAGCCGACAAAGACACCAAATTCGTGGCCATCGACGGACGCCTTAGCCTTTCGGCCCTCGACTACTTCACCTATCGTTATGGCGGAATCTACCTCGACGCGAACATGAACGAATCATTGACCCATGACCACGTCTTTGAGGCGGATGCCTTAGCTTATGTCGGTGTGAGGCCAACCCTAAACGAGGAGAAGCCTTTCCTTGGAATTTGGTACCGCGAAGATCCTTCTCGCAACCGGGAAGTGGCCTTCCATATCGAGGAGTTCTCACTCTATTATGGGGACCCGTCCTATCCGAAGACCTATAACATCCAAGATAAGGGGGACGGCGTCTATTGGATTAGAATCCCCAATGAGGAAACCCTCGTTTACCATTTGGCAGGGGATACGTTAGAAATCTTGAGTTTCGACACCGGCCTGCCCTTTCTCTCTTTGAAACGTTTTAATCAGCAGACCCAGGCTCTTGTCACCCTCAGGACGACCTACCGCACAATCATTGATTATGCCGTCGACAAAGGGACCAGTTTCCAGACGGTCTTTATGAATGAAGACACCATCGAATGGTATCGAATCCCGAGCTATTCCGGTGGAGTTATTGAGAATGACGTCACCTTTACTGACGTTGACAGTTGCATGATTGGGCTCAGCGACTTCTCGGGTCTATTTGGAACCATCCGAAACAACGTCCAGATCATCGGTTCTTGGGAAGCAGGTCGTTTCCCTTCTGCCCATGCGTATTGGATCCGTTTCGTTTCGGACTATCAAGAGACAAAACTAGGTTGGCTGGGCTTTGAGGACTACGATTTTTCCAATGGTTCTTCTGTTCTACGGGCCCACTTCGACGACGGATCGACCCAGTTAATCGGTTATTACTCCAACACCGTGGAAATCGAGAAATCCCTCTATCGCCGCAACAACGCCCCCTGGTCAGGATTTGAGTTTGTGGGTAGCTATGTCTCCCAAGATGGCAAGAACGCTTCTTTACTAGACACCGCCACCCTTTTCTACAAGACAACTTACGCGAGCGGTTATGTGGCGAACTGTTATTATGGTGTTACGCTCACGAGCCTCGGTGATGAGAGGGCAGATGGTTACTATATCTATCAAGATGAAAAGGACCACCGACTCGAACGGAGTGTCCTTCTGGAGAAGATCGCTGGCGTTTGGAACCTCACTTTCGATGGGGTGACCTACGTGTGGTCTTCGGGGGTAATCTTATGAAGAAAATTTCTCGTTTCGCCTGGTTTTTTGGATCCCTCATTTTAGCCTTGGGCGTTACGGGCTGCGTAACTAACGACTCCTCAAGAACCTCTTCTAGTGAAATTGATTCCTCCATTTATGTGGGACTTGGAACCTTTAAAGGTCTCGAAGCTTATTGCTGGCGGGAAAACGAGACATGGGCTTGTGGCCTCATGAGCGGGACGAACCGCAATAAGGCCCCTTCGGAGGTCGATGCCCTTCCGGGCCTCTCCTTATCTAGAATGAGCGCGGTCCTCCAGACCTACACCGATCCGGACGTTCAGGTTTTTCCTCTTTTTGTCTCGAGACCCTGCCAGGATAGCGAGCTTTCCGCCCGAAACTCCGGCCCTGATAAACACCCGGAGATCGTCTCCTATCTATATGGCCAGTTGGGTCTCACGAATGACGGGCACGTTGCTACATCAAGCGTTGCTCCACGCCATAACCTCCGCGTCGAATCCGACTCGAAAGATTACCTCAAACAACCCCTCGAAGGTTCCTATCCCTCTGGAAGTTGGATTGAAGCGACCTCTCATATTGTGATGGACGCGGACCTTGAGCTCCATCTCAATGGTTCATTGGCCTCCAGGAGCTATATGTTCCATTCCGAAAACGCTTGGACCTACCACTTTCAGATGCCAGACCAGGATAGCCTTGTTTCGTTTGTGAGCACCTCGCCATCCTATATTGCTTTTGAAGACGCTTATCCGTGGTCAAAGGGATTAACCGAAGATGACATCTCAAAGATTGACTACGTAGGATCCGATTTTGACATTGGTCCTGGGGGCATGAACGCTTTCTACCATGGCGATTCCTTTAGCGACAAAGCGGCTTTCCTAAGTTACTCACAAGACCATCTTCTCTGTGACACTACTCTAGCCATGACCGACGGAGGATACTCGGAAACCTATTACATCACGGTGGATGGGATAAGGCATTCCCTCTCCATCAATGGTAATTCGCTCGACAACAAATACCTGACCTCAAAAAAACTGGCCAAACCTTTGGTTTTTGACTATTTGTCCTTCATTCCTTATGACGGAGTCCGTCTTTGGGACCAAGATCACAAAATCGGTCATTACATCAAAGACAGCTCGTTTTTTGACGATGTTCATTTCGTGTCTTTTACCTATGGGGCCGCTCCATCTCTTCTAGGCTCTTACTTCGAATATGGGGCGGGGATCAATTTTATCGATGGGAAACATTTTAAATACGGGAAAGATTATTACTTGATCGTGAGCGAGCAGGACTTTTCGTCCTACCTTAACGGCTAAAGAAGAAAAATGACTATTGGTTTTCGAAGGAAGAAAGAAGGCCTTCCTTTTTAAGGTAATTCCGACTGGTCTCTAGACTCTTTAACGGTGTGGCGGTCTTCTGCTCGATGACGCCGTATTCCGCGCCTGCTTCCTTGGCTGAGGCGATGACGGCGTGGAAATCGATGAACCCCTTCCCTAGCTCGCAATCCTTGGTTTTAACTTTTAGGCCGGCCTTTTCGTCGAGGATATCGCGAAGGTGGACGCCAAGAAGCCTCGTTCCGAATTCTTTGATTTGCTGGGCCGGGTTCTTCCCCGCCCGCGCCGACCAAAAGGTGTCGTTAACGAATTTGAGACCCGGGCAGTTATGGAGGAGAAACGCGAGCTTGGTTTCCCCGCTAGGCAAATTAACGTATTCCCAGTAATGGTGATGGTAGGCCACGGTAAGGCCTTCCTTTGCGTAAAGGGCCACTAAACGGTTGATTTCCTCCGCGAAAGAGGCAAAATCCTTTTCGTTTCCGACGATCCCTTTAAATGAGAGGCGGGAAACGACGAGGTTCTTTGCTTTGACGGCCTTAGCAAAGGCGATGATCGCTTCGGGTCTCGAGGCGAGAATGCGTGGTTTAACCATGAGAGAGGTCACGACGAAGGGCCGTTCGTTTTGAAGAGAACTAACGATGAGGGCGTTGCGTTTCGAAAAAGGGATGTAGGCTAACTCAAAAGCCGAAAAGCCCTCATCAAGAAGGGAAAGCAAGGCCTGGCGAAGATCTTTTCGGGCAACTTTTCGGATGGTAAACGTTTGAACTCCGATGAGCATCAGGCCACGCTCCTTTCGTTGTGTTCGTAATCTAGAGAGAGGCTATGGCCACCGAAAGACAAGGCGATCGTCGAGGCTTTTCGGGTCGTCTTTCCGCCTTGGACATAAGGGCTCTCAAAACGTTCGTAATTGAGATCTTGGGTAAGGCCATTGACGGAGAAGACGGAGTCATAAGTTGCTGAAAGGGAAACGCCGGCGGTGGAGTAATCGGCTGTCATGGCCGCCGCATCGAACGAAAGGGAGTTAGTTTGGGTTCGATTGACGAAAGAGGCGAAGGAAAGGTCCTTGCTCGCCGAGGAAAGCTCGGTGACGTAACAGTGTTTGCTTCCGCCTTCCAAAATGAGGTCATAACGGGCATCGGGACTTCCGCTCACTAAGGAGGCCACGCTCGTTTTGATTTTCTTTAGATCATTCTCGAGATCGAGCGAAGCAACTCCACTCATATCGTTTTTGAAGGAAAGGGTCGCGCTCGGATCGTCACTTTGAGCGCGCACCATCACGAAAGCGTTTCCTTTGCGTCCGTAGACGAATCCTTGATGGAGATAATTCAAATTAACCTCGTCAAAGAGGCCAACCGGGAAATATGTGTGGGTGAACGAGACGGCATAGGGCTCCATGAAACCGGCCTTGGTCGGCACCTTGAACAGAGAGATATTGACGTTTTTGTCTTGGACGGAATAGGGCATCCGTCCTTGGCCAAGCCAATAAGCCTCGCGGTCGCTCTTGCGTTCCGGGGTCATCGTGAAAACGCTGAGGTCATGGCCTAAAGTGGCAAGGGAGATTTGCTGCTGATCGCCAAATTCGCCTGGATGGTAACCTTGGTTGGTTGATAGCTCGTAGTCGGGAGTCTGATAGGTATAGATGTTGCCTCTTTCGATGGCCTTTCCATCCGTTGCCGGATGAAGAGACGCACTTAAAGACCCCAAAGTTCTCGTAAGAGTCAAAGGCCAGAGGTTCACGGTTTTGAAATCGTTCAGCATCGTGTTGCGGAAGAGATGGTATTTGTTCATGAAGGCGATGGAGTTGTCAATAACCGCCGGATTGGAAAACGCCTCCATGCCGAATTGCATCATGATTTGTTTGGTGTTTGGACCGATGAGGCCCTCGCTCTTCAGTTCGTCGATGTTGAGGCCGGAAGAGGATTTGATGATTTGTTCTTCGCTTGGATCGTTGTAGATGTTTTTGAGGACCTCTGGCAATTCGTAGATGTGGTGGCCCTCTCCGTCCGTGGCTTCGCAAAGATGACGGAAGGAATTGAAATATTTCGTGGTGCTATCAACGTAATCGCTTTGGTTAATCCCAAAGATGTAAGAGGCGTAATCCCGGAGGCGGTTTCCCGTGTCGTCGCTAGCTTTATTATCGAGGTACATACGGCCTGAGGCGCTCATGAAGGCATATTGGGTTTTCCCGCTGTCGGGGGAGACATATTTATAGGATTGGCTGGCCACGTCATAGAAGAGTAGGTCCATGATCATCTTCATGCGGTTGGCCATTGCCTCATCTTCTTTGGAGGCAAACTGGATGAAATTCGCCATCGGGCCGATGTCTTCTGGGTAGTAATTGTTGGAGTAGTACTCGCTAAAGCCATAAGTGAAGCGAGCCTCCATCCAATCGGCGATTCTCTCCTTAGCGAAGCTCAGGTGGACAGAGCCCTTCTGCCCGTCGGCAAAGGTTTCGTTAGGCCAAGTTAGGCCTGCCAAATATTCATCGCTGGCGAACATGATTTGATGGTTCTCTGACCAAAAGCACATGCCATTTGGTTTTCCGCCATCCTCACTTGGCCAGAAAGTGAAGCCGATCATGGTCTTCTTGATCTCCTCCTTATTGGCGGCGGGGAGACGATTCTCGTTCTCGAGATAGAAGCGCATCAAGGCCATAGCAGTGAAATCGGAGCAATCGTTGCGGTCATCGATTTCCTCAAGGGCCCCGGCGAGGGATCCGCTGAGCGTGGTCGGATCGGAAAAGAAGTCGTCAGGGGCGCTCCTTCCGTCGCGAAGGAGGGTATTGAGCGCGGAATCGCCACCCTTCGTTAATTCGACGTCCCCAACTGGCTTGAGGAAAAGCGAATTGTAGCCAAATTGGATGGCGACTGACAGCACCAAAGAGAGAAGTACTCCCCCCGTGATCCAAAACGTGCGGCGGATGATTTTTTGTTTTCTCGTTCTTTCTCGTTTTTTCATGTTCGGCCTTCCTTTTAATGAAAAGAGAAATCGGATCATCGAAGCCTAAAAGTTATTTTATTATAAAACTATTGTTAGGGGCGAGTATGTTGCGCGAGCACAATAATACAATAAAACCTCGAAGTTTCGTTGCGTTTGCTAAGGGCTAATCCTAGAATAATGGCAATAATCTTGCGGTTTTATTCAGTCATGTTTTGGACTTTCACGGGGTCTTATCGTCCCCTAAAGGAGAAATCGTTATGGACGAAAAAAATGGCTCGAGGTCTGTCGAGGCGTCTTTGCCTTTGCGAATGAAAGAAAAACTAGCCTTTTGTTCGGGAGATATCTTCTGCGGCGGGAACCAAGCCCTCATTTCTGTTTCCTACATGGTGTTTCTTACCGAGGTTATCGGAATGGCTCCCGCCTTGGCCGGGGCCATCATCATGATTTCCAAACTCTGGGATGCCATTACCGACCCTCTCGTCGGGATTGTCTCTGACAACGTTCGAACCCGTTTTGGGCGCCGCCGACCCTTCATCTTTTTAGCCGGTCTCCTCATCATCCCAGCGATGATTTTGATGTGGTATCCAGTGGCTTTTCCTTCCATGACTGGCAAGGCTATTTACGTGGCTCTGTCTTACGTTTTCTATTATTCCATCAGCACGCTGGTCACGGTTCCATACTCCTCGCTGTCGGCCGAAATCACGACCGATGTCAACACTAGGAGCAAAGTAAACCTCACGCGACTTCTCTTTTCGCTGACTTCCACGGCCATTTGCACCTTGGTTCCTTCTTTGCTGATCAACATGGTGGTCAAGACTCACACGATGACCGCTTTGACTTTTTCGCTCATCGTTGCTCTGGGCTTCGGGGCGTTTTTCACCATCCCGGTTTTGCTTTCGGCTATTTTCTCCCACGAACGGGCTTCTTATCCTAAAGAAAAAGTCAAATTTTCGTTTCAGAACCTTTTTAAGCCCTTCAGAATAAAAGCCTTTCGGAAGCTTTTGGTCCTTTATCTTGCTCAATCGGTGACGATGGACATCGTTTCTGCCGTCATCGTTTATTACGCCCTTTGTGTGAAAACCGATATGAGCTCGACGATTTTCCTCGCCGCCTTCCTCGGCGTTCAAATCATCGCCTTCCCGTTGGTGAACCACCTTGTGACAAAGACACCAAAGCCACGTATTTATGGCTTTCTTTTGCCCATTTGCCTTCTTGGCGCAGCCGGAATCGGCTTCTACCCCGCCACCTGGCCGACTTGGGGTCTCTACATTCTCGCTGGGCTGACCGCCGTCGGTTTTGCCGGAGCCGAGATCATGCCTTGGATCATTTTCCCTGACATCGTCGACATCGGAGTCCTTAGTTTCAGGGAGAGAAACGCTGGGTCCTTCTCGAGCGGGATGACCTTAATTAGAAAAATCTCTTCCGCTGTTGCGGCCTCCGTCATCGGATACGTTCTCGAACTCACCGGTTACCAGGAGGGTAAGGGGGCCGATCAACCTGAAACGGCTGTTTGGGGCATCCGTTTGATCGTGTTCTTGGCGTTCCTTGTTCTCATGGGCATCGCCTATTTCGTCAGCTGGTCCTTCAAACTCACGCCCAAGGTTTCGCAAACGGTTAAACTGCTTAACGACAAACACTCTCAAGGGCAAGAACTTACCCCGGAAGAGAAAGTTGAGGAAGCCCAAATTATCAAGGAGTTTGTCCACAAATGACCCCCGAATTAGAGAAAATCCATCAGCTCTGCCTTTCCTTGGCGGAGTCCTCCGATCCAAAGATGAAATGGACCTGGGGCGAGGGTCTCTTGGGCTATGCCTATGGCCTTCTCGATGATTATTCGGGTCGTGATGATTTCACGGCCTTTCTCTCTTCGTATTGCGATTACTACGTAGCCCACCAACCAGAGGTTTGCTCTTCCGACACCTCGGCTCCGGGGCTTGTGACGTACTCGCTTTGGAAGAAGACGAAAAAGCTCGAATACGAAGCCCTCACGGAGAAGGTGCTTTTTTACATCAAAAATGAACCTCGGCTCCTCGAAGGGATTCCTAACCACTTTGGGCACAATGGGATGAGTCATCTCTATCCCCGCTCGATTTGGGTTGATTCTCTCATGATGTTCTCGGTCTTCCCCGCGCTTTACGCTTCGGAAAACAAAGATGAAAAGCTTCTTCGTTACGCCGCTGGTTTACCGACCGTTTTTAGCCAGTACCTGCAGGATCCCAAAACCGGTCTTTGGCACCATTCGTATTGGGTTAAACGGAAAAAGCCTTATCCGGGCAAGGGCATCTATTGGGGACGGGGCAATGGTTGGGTCATGGCGGCCTTACCAATGCTACTTGAACGCCTTCCGGATTCCGATCCCGACAAAGCGGGCATCATCGCCATTTTTAAGAAAACCGCCGCTGCCTTGCTCTCATGCCAACACGAGGATGGTCTCTTCTCAACCTTGCTCCAGCAAAAGAGCTATGAGGAAACTTCCTGCAGTGCTCTAATCGCCTCGGGTTTCTTCGCTGGAATCCGCTTAGGCTATCTGTCCAAAGAAACCTATTTGGCTCCAGCCTTGCGGTCCTTTCACGCCGTCATGACGAACGTTCTTCCGAATAAACAGGGGAAACTGGAGTTCAGGGGCATTTCCGGCCCTACGATTCCTTTGTGGCCTTGCCCCAAACTCAACTATCGCCTGATCGGGCGGAAAGCCAATTGGTCCTATGGCGTGGCGGCTCTCGTGTTTGCCGGCCTAGAATTCGATCGCCAAAACGAAAACAAATAAGAATAATAAAACGCCCAAGACACGATTTGAGTGTTTTAATTAGAAAAGAAAGGTTTTTCGCAAGCGAAAAGCAAATAAGACGTTTGAGACAGTATTTCATATGGAAAGGCTGAGAAAATAACAAAGCTAACAACAAAGCCACTTGTGTTTTCGCCGTTGTAGTGTCGACTAATTCGATGCCTGAGAAAAACGCTTGTCTCCAGTCACAAGTTACACCGCGTACGAATAACGATATCTTTATTAATGAGAAACCGAGAAGGCCCGCATTGAGAGCCTTTTCAAATGCTAATGTTGATCTTCTTGGTTCTCGGCTTTTTTGGGTTTGAGCCCCTCTGCGTATCCCTTGGTCGTGGCGAAGGTCATAAAAACCACATAAGCGAAAAGGACAGGAAGGAAGACTACGAAATAATAGGCGACGTTGTTCTGAAACGTAACGCCGTGTTCGGAGACGGTCAACTCGCCCGTGAACAGGGGCAACACGCACATCGTCAAAACCATCAAGAGATATGGAAGGTAAAGAAGATAATAATTGATAGTTTTCCTGAAGAAATGGTACTTATGCACCAAGAGGGTCAACCGAATAAAGAAATATAAGTAGGCTAAAGCCAACAAGTCGAAGAGTATCTCTAAGACGATTCCATCGATACTCACGTAGTCGTAACCGCGGAAGGTGGGTAAAATCGGCAGGCAGGCGGTCATGACGTTAATTATGAAAGTGAATCTCCAGATTCTCTTCTTGGATCTTTCATCCTGAATGCCCCTAATTTTGTCGCTGTCGAGGATTCGTTCATGTAAAGAAGTTTTCGTTACCATTGGTTACTGTAAGTCCACTGCCAGTCGAAGATATTGTAAACCTTCCAACCTTCAAGGAAGCCAAAGCCTAAGAATCCGCAAACAAGCATCGATGCTAAATAAAATATAGCGGCGCATCCTAATGCCCCAATAATAATGCCTAAGATAACACTCAAACCGAAGGTACTGGAAGCGGACGCGGCAGAGAAGAAACTAACAAAAATCTTCCAAAGCCCTGTTAAATAACCAACGATCTTACCTATTGTGGTCCAAATAATGGCTGAAGTCGGAATAGCTCCAAGGGCGACAAGCGCTCCACAAATGAACCCTGCTGCGGTTATGGAATCATTTGCCTTATATAGATCTTGCCTATCAATCCAACCGGCAAAGGCCTCATAAACCCCGGCGCAAGCATCTTTATTTGCCGCCAGACCGAAGAATGCTGTTCCATCAACTTTTCCAACCAAGAAAAAGTTTGAATGGTTTGCGTTGTATCCATACAACCCTTTTGGAGACGAGCACTTTTCAGGAATGGTTTGAATCGGGGCCGAAGAGTTGGAACCGCTAGATGAACCGCTTCCGTCTCCTGAGCCATCCTCAAGATAAACATTTGGTCCTAAACGAGCTTGATCGTTGATCGCCGCCACGCAAACGGCCCCCATGGCAGACGTTTGGGCCAAGGCATGCGTTGGACTACTGATTGGTGAAACTTTTGCTTTCAAGACCGAAGCCTCATCTTCAACCAAAGAATACATTTGGTCATTGTTCATTGCGCTCTTCATGCCATTTATTTCTTGCTCGCTAAAGAGTTTGTTCTCTTCGCTGAACTCCAAAAGTTCATCCTTGGCAAGGGCGCTTAGACATCATTACTCGAATCGACATTCAAATAATCGAAATTACTCGCAGACTCAACAAGAGAAAGGCAGTTATTCTCCAAATCAGTTTGCTTTTTAGCCGCAGCCGTTGTGTTCAACCCGGATGCAAGGCAGGTGGTCGCGGTCAATACTAATGTTGAAAACATTGTTTTTACACCCCCTTTAACATTATGTATGTTTTCCGCGATGAACTGTTAAAAAACTTGTGATAACGTAGGAATCCATCCGCGATAAACGTACGTCTTGATCTAGCCCAGTTTCAGCCAGAACGTGTCCTTCACATAAAAAGTACCCTCCTATCTGGCTTAGTCCATAATTTGGGGCATGCCTCATACTCGAGCGCGTTTTATTTAGAAGAAGAAGACTTCTTCGAATGATTTGTCGAGGGCAAGACACAGAACGTAAGCCAAGGAGGCGGTGGGACAGTATTGTCCCGTCTCGATGGAAGAGATCGTGTTTCGGGACACACCGACGAGCTTGGCGAGGGCCTCTTGGGAAAGACCTTTTTCCTTTCTGATGTCCGGCAAATGGTTCTTAAGCGTTAAAGAGGTGTTCATATCAGAACTTGAGAACTCCACTAAGCTGCAGGATGTAGGAGGTGAGGGACAGCAATGCCAAAACGGTCCAGATGATTCCGACCACCAACTCATGCTTCTTGCGTAACATAGCGAACTTGTAGAAAAAGGCGGCTCCGGCTCCGGTGCATAGGATTACGAGTAGTTCGTAGGAGATCCGTTTGAAGAAAATCCAATTGACACCCATAAAGACCAGAAGTAGAAACGCCATAAGGAAGTAGCTAAGGTAAGTCCCCTTCTTTTGGGCGTCCAAATCGGCGAGGTCCATTCCCTTTCCCGCCTTTTGGTTTTCGGCTAAGATTTCTTTTTTGTCCATAGATTTCTCCTGCCAAGTTTGCTTGGCACATACATTGTACATTGCCAAGTATCCTTGTCAAGAATAAACAAACCCATCTCTGAATGAATGAGAAAACTAGTCTTCTCGGAAGCGGTAACCGACTCCGATTTCCGTGAGAATGTATGATTCATCGGTCGGCGGAGCGATCTTTTTTCGAAGAGAGGCCATGAAAACCCTTAGTGATTGGTAATCGTCGCTCGTTTCATATCCCCAAATCTTCTCTTGAAGAAATTTATGCGTCAGCACTTTCCCTTGATTTTCGATCAAGACGGAAAGAAGTTTGAATTCAATGGGCGTTAAGTGAACCTCTTCTTCGCCAAGAAGGACCACCCGCTTGGCAAAATCAACTTTCAACTGTCGATAGGAAAATGGTTGTTCTTCGTCAGGAAAGGGGCGGTGGCGAAGGGCCACCCGGATGCGAGCCAAAAGCTCACCGACATTGAAAGGTTTGGTCAGGTAATCGTCAGCCCCGTGGTCGAGGGCGGCGACTTTCTCATCCTCTTTTTCGCGAGCGCTGACGATGATGATGGGCGTTCCCTTCGAACTTTCTCTTAGGCGAGCGAGCACTTCCATGCCATCCAAATCTGGCAATCCGAGGTCGAGTAATACCAAAGAGGGGGTCTCTGAGATGAAGAGTCCAAGGGCTTGGAATCCTGTCTCCGAGACGAGGGGGACATAACCCTTGCTTCTAAGGACCAAATCGAGGAAATGGGAGATGACGTGGTCGTCTTCGACCACCAAGATTTTCTCGTTCATTTTCTCATCCCCGAAAGAGGCAACGAAAAGGAGAAGGTGGCCCCTCCGTTTTCGTTGTTATGACCTTCGATGGTTCCATTATGGGCCTTGACGATAGAGGCGCAAATAGAAAGGCCCAGGCCATTTCCTTGATATCGGTCCTTCTTTTCCGAAGCGAACGTGGAAAAGTCTTTAAACAGGTCTTTTTTGGCCTCTTCGCTCAGCCCTCCCCCGTTGTCTTCGACGAAAAAGAAGACCTGGTCGTCTTTTGGGCCAACAGAAACTTTGACAGAAGCATCGTTTCTTGTGTGAGCGAGGGCGTTGGAAATTAGGTTTCGGAGAACCTGAATGATGAGCTTTCCATTGCAAAAGACGTAAAGGGGCTCTTTCGGAGATTCGATAGTCAATTGATGGAGGCCTAATCGGTTCTTAAAACCAGAGGAAGAATCCGCGAGAAGGTCATCGACGAGCTCTTTTTTCATTGGGATGGATTTTGTCGCAGAAGTCGTGCGGGTGAGGGCTAGGAGGTTATCCACGAAATCCGAAAGTCTGATGGTTTCCTTGCTGATGTTGCCGATAATGTCCCGCTTGCTCGCATCGTCGAGGGTCGCATAACTCTCAAAGAGAAAGCCGCTTCCAGTTTGAAGGGCCGTCAAGGGTGTTTTGATGTCGTGGGACAAGGATCGCAACAAGGCCGTTTTGAACTTTTCGTTTTCGACTTCGAGATAAACCCTTTCTTTTTCGGCCCTGACCTCATCTTTGTCTATGGTGCTTGAAGCGATTTGGCAAAGCGACGAGATAAACGACACCTCATCGTTTTTCATTTCCTTTTGCTTGAGGAGGTCTATACCTACGACTCCATAAGCCTTATTTTCTCCTGAAAAAGGATAGACAAAATAAGAAATGTTTGAGAAGTTTAGCGTCCCCTTCCCAGCCGAACGGTTTTCTTTCGTGGCGAAAAGGCAGGCTTTGGAAAGGACTGGAGATAGTGGTTCCGCTCGGCCAAAAGGGATTTCGTTTCCGATGCTTTGGACAAAGCAACGCCCATCTCCGAAATAGCGGTCCAATTCCTTTTGAAGTTCCTGAAAAACCTCATTGATGGAACTGTGTTGCAAAAGTTCTTTGGAAAAGTTGTTGAGGCTTTCAAGTTTTCTCTCGTTGCCCCTTCTTCGCTGGGTCTCTTTTCTCGTGAAACTTGTAATCGTGAAAATAACCGCCGAAACCACGAAGAAAATCACGAGGGAAATGTAATAATTCGGATCATCGATCATGAATGAAAGGCGTGGTTCGGTGAAGAAAAAGTTAAAATTGAGGACGCTGGCGACCGAGCAGGCTAAAGGGTAATAGATTTTCTTGGTCACAATGGTAACCGCCAAAATAGCGAGCAGGAAAATCAGAAGAAGATTCTCGGGCCGCAAACCGAGGCCATCCAAACCAAAAGCCAAACCTGTGGCCACCCCTAAAGCTCCAAGGCACAAGCCGACGTCAATGAGGTTTTCAAGTAGCTTTTTTCTCATTCCATGTCATCCAAACGTTTTTTAGTTTAATAGTTTTTTCAATCAAAACAAAGACGACCACGATTTCGAGACGGCCAAGGAACATGCCGATGATTTCGGTCCATAAGACGATCGGCGAGGCGTTAAAGGCCGTCACTCCGGTCGAAAGCCCGACCGTGCCGAGGGAGGAGGCAAATTCAAAGAGGGCTTGACTGAAAGGCACTCCCGTGGCGGAAATGACGGTTGTCCCGATGGCCAGGATTAGGAGATAAAGCGCTGCGAAATCGCAAGATGATTTTATCTCCTCGGCCGACAGAACTTCCTTTTGGCCAAAACGGACGATGTGACGGACGCGAATGGTGGTGGACTTTTTCTCTAGCCCCTCAAGATACCATTTCACGTTAAGCAGGCATTGAGCGACTCGCGATTGTTTGAGTCCGCCCGAGGTGGAGCCGCTTTGTCCTCCGATGATCATGAGAACGATGATGCAAAAGAAGACGGCGGGAGGCACGGTGTTGTAACTTTCGACCACTTGGAATCCCGACGTCGTAATAGCGCTTACGAATTCAAAGGAGCCATACCGCAACCCGAGCCAAAAACTTTGGTACTGGGCGGCGAAGCAACCCACCATTAGCGGGAAAATAGTCCCCATCAGCAAAACGAAAACGCCAAACTCGTAATGGCGAAAAGCCGTGATGAACTTGCCGCGGAGAAGGAAGTAATGAATGACGAAATTTGTGCTTCCTAGGAGCATAAGGACCATCGTGACGATTTCAAAGGAGAGGCTTTGAAAGTCGCGAACCGAGCCAGCCCGCGTTGAGAATCCGCCGGTGGAGAGGGCGGTCATGCTGTGGCAAATCGCCTCAAAAAAGTTGACCCCTGTGGCTAAGTAAAGCAAGATTCCGATTCCCATGTAGAGGAAATAGATGGCAAAGATCAAGCGGGCGCTCTTTACGAGGTTAGGCAGTAAGCGATCGTTGTGCCCTTCCAGCATGTAGAGTCCGATACCGCGCCGGTCACTGACCGCCGACGTAACGATTAAAACCAATCCGATTCCTCCGACGAATTGGAGAAAACTTCGATAGAAGAGAAACACGTGCGAACAGGTGGAAACGTCAACCACCGAAAGACCGGTCGTCGTGTAACCGCTCGTCGTTTCGAAAATCGCTTGGGTGAAATTGTATTTTTTCGTTAGGAGAAACGGAATGGCGCTGACGAGGATGGCCAAAACCCAAACGAGAACCACGAGCACGATGTCTTCGTGCCCCTCCAATTTGCCTTTCTTGCGGCCTTGGATGAGCAAGAAGATGAAAAAGCCCGCCGCGATCGACGAGGTTCCTGGGGCCAAGAAGTATTTTGCCTCCGAGATTTCTTCGGGATAAAACGGCAATACGAGAAGGGGAACGAGGATGATGGCCCCAATGAAAATCAAGAAAAAACCGATGTAGCCTAAAAGCAGTTTGGCGCCCCGCACTTCCTGAAGCATCGTCAGGCTCCTTTCCTTTTTACGAAAGTGAGTATTTCGTCTTGATCAATGGTGGAGCTGGCAAAAACCAGCGTGTCATCTTCAAGGATTTGGGTGGTTCCTCGCGGGATGATGACGGTGGGGTCGCGATAAATGCAACAAACGTTGCAGGCCTGAGGGAAAGAGATGTCTTTCAGAACTTTTCCGGCGATGGCGTAGTCTTTTTTTATCCTGATTTCGGTAATGGCGATTTTATCGTGCTCAAGCGACAGGGTCTTAATCAGGCTATCGATATTGCTTTCGCCTTTGATGCGCTCAGCGAGGAGATAGGAAGCGCTGATTGGCGAGTCGATTCCCATGGCCTCAAAAAGTTGCACGTTGTCAGGGTTTTGAACCGTGCAAATTGCTTTTTTTACTCCGAAGATCTTCTTAGCAATCGAACAGGCTACGAAATTGTCTTCGTCTTTTTCAAGCAGAGAGATGATGAGGTCAAAACCTTCGATGGACGCTTCTCGATAGGAAAAGACTTTGCTGGGATCGCTTAATTGGACGTCAATTTCGTTTTGGTTCGAGAGATAATTGGCTTCTTTTTCGTCACCGTTGATGACAAGAAGGGTATTTCCGGTTTTTTTGAATTCTCGGATGACGAAATCCGCCTGTTTATCGCCTCCGCTTATGATGATTCTCATACTAGCGTTCCTTTTCTCTGAGGTTCTTGTAAAGATCGAAGGCGAGGGAGCTCGGGGATATCAGTCGAACCCTTTCATGTGGAAGAAGAACCTCTTTTTGGGGATCGGTCAAACGCACGTTGATATAAGGCACTTTGGAAAAACGTTCGATGAGGCATGCCAAGAAAATATTGGTGTTGTCGTCTCCCGTGACCACGTTGACTTCTTTCGCCTTTTCGAGGCCGGCTCTTTTTAGCAAAGGGAGTGAAGTCGCGTTTCCCTCAACGAAGAAGCCGCTGAAGGAAGGATCGACTTTTTTAAACGATTCTTTGTCTTTGTCGACGATGATGGCATTAATGCCAGTTTGCGAACAATAGGAGGCGATTGAGGCCCCGAGCCTTGAAGCTCCGATGATTAAGACGGTTTCCATGGTTTTTTCGACCTCGAATTCACCTTTCTTCCTTTCGAGGCATCAAGGTCTTGATGAAGTGGACGTTGACGATCAAAGGTCCGTTGTCCGTGGAAAAGACCACGAAATCGCCATTAACCGATACGACCTTGCCTTTGAAACCGACGCATCCATAGTCCGCAGCCAACTCAACCTGGAAGCATTGGCCTACGTATTCTTTCATAACAATCCCCCTCATCCAGTTTTTCCTTTTGCGTATAAAGATTCCATAGGGAAAAGCGCTTGCGAAGAAGGATCTCCATGAAGGGTTTTGTAAAGGAGTGGCCCGCCTTGGCCGCGACTTGTTCTTGAACAAAGTTCTTTTCTCTTTTACGCTTTAGGAGTGAACGAACCTTCAAACCAAGAGGGTCGCCTCTATTCGCTGGATCTTTTAAGGCTTTGGGCCATCATTCTCGTGGTGACGGGTCATTGCTTGCGGGTTTTTGTGCCGGGCTTTCTCAACACAACTTTCAATAATTTCCTTTGGCTTTCGGAGATGCCTCTCTTCTTTTTCGTCGCCGGCTACGTCCATACGAAACCGGAAAAGATCGACACGATACTGAAATTCCTCCTCTCCGTCTTAAAAAAAGCTTTTTGGGATTTTTGGCCCATCATTACCTTCGCTCTTATTCGGGTTTATTGCTTTCATCAATACCCAGATTTTCCCACGGCCTACGATCTTTTCATCAAGAACCCGGCGGAAGGCCTCTGGTTCTTCTTTGTCCTGTTCTTTGTCGATTTCTTCTTCTCCTTTGGAACATATTTGAGTCATTTCTTTTGGCGGTCCGTCACGAAGAAGATGCTTCCTCTAGCCACTTTCCTGACGTTTTGGGTGGTGCTCTTCGTTCTCTACGAGACCAAGGTGGCAGACGGTAACTACCTCGGGGTTGAAATGGCCCTCCGTTATGGCTTTTTCTACGCCATTGGCTATATCGTCTTTAAAGTGGCGCCTCATCTCGACGAGAAAAAGAAGTCGGTGCAGCTCTTCCTATGGATCACCTATGGCGTTTGCCTATCCGCTTTCATTGCGGTATGCCTCGTCGTCCCCTCGATCTTTGGCCTCGACTTAACGTTCTTCCCCAACCATCTTCTTCTCTTCTTTGGCGGGGTGGCCTCAACCTTCGTTTTCTATCTCCAAGCTTTTGTCCTCGCCCATTTCCGGTTTTTCCAAACTCTTTCTTTTGGCGGGCGTTTCACCGGCGATGTCTATTGGGCCCAACCGAACCTCATCAAGTGGTGGCCCCATTGGGTTGCCGATACGGTGGCTCTTCAGTGGCTTTCCGGTTTTGCTTTAGGGGGTCTCGTCTTCCTCTTTGTGGGCCTTGGGGTTCTTCTCTGTTACTTTGTGCCCTTCTTACATTTCGGTTTCTTCTTTCGACCGTATTCCCGTTATCCCTTCGAGCGGAAGTGGCTGGCCCTCTTCCGCTAAGGAGCGTTTTGGGCACGAAAAAAGGCGCCGCGGCGCCTTTTGTTTTTGTCTATTGTTTCGTGATCCAGAGAGGCGTGGTCGCGAACGTCGCCGTTTTGAGCCCGCTCTCGGGTGGGAAGACCAACTTGTACTCGTTAAGGTACATGCGTTTGGCCTCGCTGTTGCCAATGCGCTTATCTCCTAAAAGGGTATAGCCAAGTGATTTGATGGCCAAACGAATCTGGTTTCTTCGGCCGGTGCCGATTGAGATGGCCACGGCGGTGCCGATCTGAATGTAATTGGTGACTTCGAAATCAGTCACGGATTCCTTGCCATGCTCCTTGTCGGAGACGATGACCTTCTGGCCTTTTTCCTCGAGGTATTGAACGACGTGGAAGTGGGCTCCAAGGTCAAGGCGGTCCGTTAGAACTCCTTCGTAGAAGCGGCCGACTGTGTGGGCCTCAAAGCAACGCTGAAGCTTTTCTTTCACTTCGGCTTTCTTCGCGAAAACCATGACGCCTGAGGTTTCATAGTCGAGGCGGTGGACGATGAAAAGCTTCTCGTTTTTCACCGCGAGGTACTCGTGGAGGTAATGGTAGAGGTTATGCGAGAAGGTCTTCTTGTCGAGGGTGCGGATGGAAAGAACGTCCCGCTTCTTGTAGACGGCGATGACGTCCTCGTCTTCATAAAGGATGGAATAGGCGACCTTATCCTTGTTTTGAATCATGGTTTTCTTCTTTCTTTTCCTCGGTCGGGGTGGAACTCACTTCGACGATGGTCGGGGCCGCGGTCGGCTCCTTATTGGCGTCCTTCGCTTCGGCGGCTTTAAGGTTATCGCCCGCTTCGAGGAGGAGGGGAATCGGACGAAACCAATGATAGACGAGTTCGACCGTGTACATGATGGTGATATAGGTGAAGACGGAAGCTAGGGCGATGGCGTAATAGCGATTCGGGAAGTTGCCCTGGGCGAGAGTGAGGATGTCAAAAGGGATGAGTGAGAGGGGGATCGGAAGCAACAGGACCTTATCGAGGAAAGAATTCTTCTTCCGGCGTTTCTTCGAGGCGAGGAACCAGACGAAATCCCCAAGGGAGAGGAAGCCACCGATGAGGGTGACGTAGGTGAAGATGGTGATGCGCGTATCCTTCACGGGGATGACGGAGAAGTAAAAAAGCAGTCCGACGGTAAGGAAAATGAGGGCGAAAACGCCGAGTTCAATGGTATAAACGAGTTTGGCTTGGGTCAACTCATCGAGTTTCTTCTTGGTTTTCATGCGCCCAATTCTACTTTATGCCGGCCCATTTAACAACGAAAGAGAGCCTCTCGGCTTTTTCCTCGGCTTCTTTCATGGTATCTTAGTGCAATGAAAACGGCCCCCCAAAAACTCCATTGCCTCCAAAGCCGTTACGGCTTTTCGGACGAAGAGGTGGCTTCTTTCGCGGGTCTATATGAAGGAAATCCCTTCGATACCGAGAGTCCTGCATTTAAGAGGCTTCAGAAGCTTTCGGCCTCCTTATGCGACGAGTATTCCGCCCTTTACCACAGTGTGCCTCTTAAGGCCGGAATTCTTCGCCTTGGCCTCAACTATCTTCGCTGCCACCGTCTTCTCAAACAAATCTTTTTCGATTGCCCTCTCTCCGCCGACATTCGGCCTGGCTTTCGTTGTCTAATCGGCCAAGTGGACCTGATGGGCACTTGCTATATGGGGCTTGGAGTCACCTTTTCTCCGACTTCCCTCGTGAAGGTAGAAAATCGCTCCGTCATTTCTCCGAAAGCCTTTATCGGAGGCCCCGGTTTTGGCCTCGTGCATCTAGGCGAGGATTCGTGGGTGGGAGCCGAAGTCCGAGTTCCGACCCCGTTTGATCTTGGCCAAACCTCCGTTGTGGCGGCTGGCGCCACGCTCGGAGGCTTCTCAATGCCCTCGTTTTCCATCGCTTACGGTCGTCCAGCGAAAATCCAAAAGCTTTCGGGCAGCAGTGAGCCGAAACAACCGCTTAAGCCCTTTTCCGCCGAAGAAAGAAAGGCGTTGATTGAACACCTGAAAAGGATAGGCTTTGCTGCGGCGACGAAAGATTATGAACGCATCGTCGAAGGCGGGGTCGTGAATGTCGGAAGTCCCCATCTTGGCCGTTTGTTTCTCTATTCGCATGCCCTTTCCGCCGAGTATTCTCGGCCGGAGACCTCGAAGGAACGGAAAGAAGAAATCCTCCGCTTGCTCTTCCCGTTGGCCGGGAAAAACCTTCAAGCGGGTTCGAGCCTTTACGTTGATCTCTTGGGCTTGGTGAAGTTGGGTGAGAATGTCACGCTCGGAGACGATGTGTCTTTTTATGGCCGCGTCACAATCGGCGACGATGTCACGATCGAGGATGGGGCTTCCTTTTACGCCACGGGACATCCTCTCGATCCCAAGGAACGGGAATTCCTTTTCTCCCTGTTGGGTGCGCGGAGCCTCACAACCTTCGCCTCTATCGCCACGGGAGACCACCTATCGATTGGGGCCGGGGCCATTGCCGTGCCTTTCGCCTCGATTGAACAGAGCATTCCTTCAGGTGCAATAGCCCTTTCAAGCGGCCACATCATCGCTTGACGCCCCGTCTTCTATGCGTTTCTCTTATCGGCGTTTTACCTAAGGGACTTTCGGGTCTTCTTTTTTTCCTTTTTCCTTAGTACCTAGTTACTTTATGTAACGGAACCTTTACAATGGGCATCAGTCAAAAGGAGCCATTTCCTTATGCCACAAGACCTCATTCTTCTTATCAACCAGCGGGCCCACGAAAGGCAAAAAGCCGGTTTTGACGTCATCAACGGTTCCATCGGAATGCTGACCCTCGACGATGGTTCTTTGCCGATTTCCCAAGAAATCCGTTCCGTCCTCGCAAGTCACGTGACGGATCACGATCTTTCCTATTCCTCCGTCGCCGGACCCAAAGATTACGCGGACGCCCTTCGGCGTTGGTTCCTAGCTTCTGATTTCGACCTCGCGGCTAAGCAAGGGCTCTTCTCGGTCGTGGCCACCCCGGGAGGGACCGGTGCCTTGACCCTGGCCTTTTTCGCCTCAAGAATCGCCCATTCAATTCTCCTATTTCCCTCTCTCGATTGGCCGAATTACGAAGCCATCGCCGGCGGATTCGGCTTGGAATGCGCTTCTTACGAACTCTATGAAGAGGGCCATTTCGCCCTCCGTGCCCTCGAGAAACAAATCAAGAAGACGCTTGCAGACCACGACAAAGTGGTCGTGGTGATCAACGATCCCTGCGAGAACCCGACGGGTTATAGCCTCTCCGCCTCCGAATGGCAGGGCCTCGCGAGTTTGCTGAACCAAAAAGAACTGCGTGGTCGCGTCGAACTCATTGTCGATGTGGCTTACATCGATTACGCCGAAGAGAAAACTAGAGCGACCCTTAAGGAAGCGGTTCGGTCCTTGCCGGAAGAAACCATTACCTCCTTTTGCTTCAGTTTTTCGAAAACCTTCTCATTCTACGGACTTCGGATTGGGGCCTTGGCGGTTTATGGTCAGGAGCGTTCCTTTGTGGAGGCCCGCATGAATCTAGCGATCGCGGAAGCCCGGGCTCTTTGGTCGGTGCCTAATCACATGGCCATGAACACCGTAACCGACCTGATTAGCCACGAAAAGACCTTTCAATCCTTAAAGAATAACGTCGAGGCGAACCGTCAGCTGGTCGCTCGCCGGGCCGCCTTGTTTCTTGCCGAAGCGGACGCAGTGGGTTTGCCTTATTACCCCTATAAAGACGGCTTTTTCGTGACGCTCCGGGTTAAGGATGCCTTCGGCCTCGCCGAGAGACTCATGAAGAAGGACATCTTCCTCGCCCCCGTCCAAGCCACGGGTCTGCGGGTGGCCCTCTGCGCGCTAAGCGAAAAGCAACTGAAAGGCCTGGCAAAGGCTATCAAGAACACGATTGAGGAGGCCGCATGAAGGATTTTTACTTTGACAACCAAGTCTTTATCACCTCAGTCAAAGATTTCGAGCCCTACCTTTCCTCGTCGTTTACCCAAGGGGCCATTCGGACGGATGAGGATTTGCTCCGTTCGCCAGCCTTCCGGGTCATCTTTGATGCTTTCCTAAAGGACTTCGAGAAAACCGACAAGGACACCTATTCCTATTTCGCCTCGGAGCTAACTTCTCCGCTCGACGACTTGATGGAGCTTGGTTTGCTACTCCTGAAAAGTCCGAGACATGAGGTCGCCGCAAAGGAAAAATTCGCCCTCGTCCTCGGGGATAACGGCCTTCATTTCTACAAGCTCGTCAACGCCTTCTTCCATTTTTGGATGAGACTCGCCCGTTTCGCCTATCTCGATGACAAAGGCGTTTCGGCCCTTTCTTCGCTCAAGCCCCGGATGCTTTTCCTCCGCAAGTCGGTCTTTCATATCTATAACGCCCTCAAGACCAACCTCTTCGAGAAAGAGGTGACCCTCGAAACCGACTATTCGGCTGGCTTCCTCGCCGGCTTCACTGCCCGGCATCTTGAGATTCCTTATCCCTCTGGTTACGAAAGCCTTCGTGACATCCCGTTCATTTCCGCGGCTGACCTTAACCTTCCGTACAGTACGGTAACGAAACGCAACAAGCGGATCGGGGTCTATCAACCAACTGACCAAAATCCCCTTTTCGGCTTACAACCCGATCCCACCGAACGGCTGGCTTTGCCGTTTTGGTGCGGGACCTCGCTCGTGTATTTTTACTTCAGTTACAAGTACGCCAATACAGTGCTAGGCATCCTGAACCTTTTTGAGAAAGCTGACTTGTCGGTTTGCGACCGCAAGCCTGACATCGTCATCTTTTTCGGCGGGGAGAAAGGCAGCACCACCGGCCTCTATTACGAAGACAAGGCCAACGATCTCCTCATCGGCTACGTGAGCGACACCGACGAGGCCGATTACTTCGGCTATGTGAAGAAGTTGATTCTCACTCTGCACAACATCCGCATGATTGAGAAAGGCTGTTTGCCGATTCATGGCTCAATGGTCAAGATTACCCTAAAGGGCGGCAAAACCGTCAAGCTCATCATCATGGGCGACAGCGGGGCTGGCAAAAGCGAATCCATCGAAGCCTTCCGCCAGTTGGCTTCCGAATACCTCGAATCGATTACCGTCATCTTCGACGACATGGGTACCCTTTTCCTTCGGGATGGACAGGTCTATGCGGCCGGAACAGAAATTGGGGCCTTCGTCCGTCTCGACGACCTCGATGTCGGTTATGCCTTTAGCCACCTCAACGACGCCCTCATGTATAACCTTGGCGAGAACAATTCCCGTTTGGTTTACACCTGCACGCCCTACGAAGAAGTGATACGCGAATATCCGGTCGACATGTTCCTATACGCCAACAACTACGAGGATCAACCTGCCAACCTGACCCTCTTTGACGACTATAAGAAACTCGTGGCGGTTTGCGAGGAAGGCAAACGAAAGGCCAAAGGCACGACGGGAGAAGAAGGCCTTGTCTCCAGTTACTTTGCTAACCCCTTTGGACCCGTCCAAATGAAAGACGTGACCCATCAGTTGGTCCTTCGCTATTTCAAGAGTCTGCGGGCGAATGGCTCCAAACTTGGGGTCATCTACACGAAACTTGCCATTCCAGGACGTGAGCAAACGGGGCCGGAGGAAGCCGCAAAGAGCCTACTTGAGTGGATCAAAAACAACTAAACTATGTTGATTAGAAATGACCGCTTGCCCCTTTTTCTGTTTTTCTATTGACGATTGTTCTTCCATTCTGTTTTTGTTGAGGTAGAATACAAATGTAGTTTTGAAGATAACACTACAAAGTTCAAATAAGCTCATTGCTTCAAGGCTCGAAAGAGCGCCCATACGGGCATCAAATCGTCCACCAATGGTGGACTTTTTCTTTTCTTTTGTCTTTTTCTAAGCAAATTATTTATTTAGGTTTAGAATAAAAATAATCTTGTTTCAATAGTTAGGGGGACTCTATATGAGTAACGACAAACTTTTTGTTGGATTGGACGTGGGTTCCGATTCGGTTGGTTGGGCTGCAACGAATGAAAACTACGATATCCAACGTCTTAAAGGCAAAAGTGCCTGGGGTGCGAGTATCTTTGATGAGGCTCAATCAGCCGCCCAAAGACGCGCCTTCCGTTGTTCCGGTCGTCGTTACGAAAGGAGAAAATACCGCCTTTGTCTCCTCAACGACATCTTTGATTCCCACCTTAAGACTCTTGATCCAACATTTCTTCTTCGACTTTCGGAATCTACTTATGCTTTTGAGGACAAGAGCCAAAACGCCAACCAAGGTTCTCTACTTTTCCTCGATCGGAAAAAAGAAAAAGAATTCTATGAAACATACCCGACGATTTGGCATCTTCGCAGTCGCTTGATCGAGGGGGACCCGAAGGCCTTTTCAGATCTTCGGAATGTCTATTTAGCACTTCATCACATCATTAAATATCGCGGGAATTTCCTTTCGGATTCTTCTTTGGACGCGACCAAATTCGATGAGACGGTTTTTGATAGGATCAATGGTTTCTTCCGTTCTCTTATCGCCGAGGAAACCGAATCCGACGAGAGTGATGTGGACTTCGTTTGGATCAGCCAAGACAACCGTCAAGCTTTCCTTAAATGCTTGTTGGATAAGAGAACCAATAAGACGGAAAAGAAAAAGATCCTGAAGGTCTTGCTTGGTATTAATGAAACGGCTGCCCCATATTCCGACATGGCGGTTGCCCTCGTGTGTGGCGGCGTTTTCGATCTATCCAAACTTGGCGAGGGCTTTGAAAAGAACAAGATTTCTTTTGGCAAGGACTTCGACGACAAGGAAGAAGAGTACCAAGGATACCTCGGAACATCGTTTGAGCTCTTGGAGGAGATCAAAGCCATTTACGATTACGTTGAACTTCATGAGATTCTCAATGGTGAAAAGCTTCTTTCCAAAGCTTTTGTAAAACTTTATGATGCACACAAAATCCAACTCCACGGCGATAAGGTTCTTGGACTTTCAGGTCTGAAAAGTATTGTCATTGGGATTGACCGAAAGCAGGGGAACAAGACTCCCGAGAACCGCCTCTATTACAAAGTTTTCAAGGACCCTCATTCCAAAAATAATTACGCTGCTTTTGTTCATGTGGGCTCCTCGGAGGATCGTCCGACCATCCACGAATTCAATGCTTTTGTTCTGGAAACCTTAAAAGCAAATGCCGCCGACGTGGAGGACCAGAAATCTCTTTTCATGTTGGAAAGTTTGGCAGAAAACGATCAACTTTTGCAAACAATCGCCTATCGTTCCTCCAGCGTCATTCCCCACCAGCTTCACGAAAAAGAGTTGAGCCTCATTCTTGATCAATGCCAAAAATACTTTCCGTGGCTCTTTGAGGGGAAACAAAAGATACTCGATCTCTTTCTATTCCGAGTTCCTTATTACTTTGGCCCACTTAACAGTCGTTCTATCAACTCCTCCGTCGTCCGTAACTCCAATGTCACAATCACGCCATGGAATATCGAGGAAGTGGTGGACAAGGACCAGACGAGAACCAAATTTATGAAGTCCCTTACCAATCGATGCACCTATCTTCGCCAAAAGAACGTCCTGCCCAAACAGTCGCTCCTGTTTGAAGAATACGAGATCCTTAACAAAGTTAACGGTCTTAAGGTCAATGGTTCTTTTCTCGATCGGGATACGAAAGACAAGCTTGTTGCAGACTTATTGTCGAAACCTCAAACCAGTTTTGCTGGCCTCAAGAAGCTTTTGCAGAGGATTTGCCCCAGTCTCAAAAAAGACATTATTTCTGTTTCAGGTCTCAACGAGAAAGACCTTTTTGTGGCCTCATCCCACGCTTGCCTTGCCAAGTCTTTTGATTTGACGAAGGATTGTGCGATGGCGGAAAGGATTATCTTTCTCGCCACAATATTCTGCGATTCGAAAACCGAAGCGGATCGTGCCATCAAGAAAGAGTTTCCTGTCTTGTCGGAGGAGCAGAGAAAAGCCGTTGGCTCATTGGTTTGCAAAGGATGGGCGCCTTTCTCGCGGGAACTACTGACAGGACTGAAACACACTGATGAAAACGGTGTGGTGATGTCCATTCTGGATGTCCTAAAGGAAGAAAACCTGACTTTTATAGCCGCGCTTCGCGATCCACGTTTTGGTTTCGAAAGGTTGGTCGAAGAGGAAAACAAAAAGGCCTTTGGTAAGAGGCCCGTTTGTGAGGCGGTTAAAGAGATTTTCGAAAGCATCCCACCGAAGATGCAACGAAGCACTGAACAAGCCATCCGCATCGTTGATGATGTCGTGAAGGCCTCGAAGAGGATGCCCGATCGGGTTTTTATCGAAGTAACCAGAAGTGATGGCAAAAAGAAACAACAAATCGATTCGAGGAAAAAGGAACTGGAAAGATTCCTAAAAGGGCTCTTTAAGGAAAAGGCGGAAGGTTTTGCCGATCGGGCCAAACACCTGTACGATGAGCTAGAAAAGCGTGACGTGTCTGAACTTAAGGGAAAACATCTCTATCTCTACTTCAAACAAAATGGCCTTGATTTATACACCGGTAAACCCATTGACATCAATGATGTTATTGACTCGACAAAATACGACACCGATCACATTATTCCTCAAAGCCTTATCAAGGACGACTCACTTGACAACCTCGTTTTAGTAAACCGCGAAGCAAATCAACGGCTCAAGGGAAAACGCTATCCTTTGCCTCCAGAGATCCGCAACAACCACGAAGTTCTTCGGGTCTGGAAAATTCTGAAAGATCAGAAGTTGCTTTCCGACACAAAATACAACAACCTAATGAGGACGACCCCCATCACCGATGAGGAGGTGGAGGTCTTTGCCAATGCGCAAATTAACGTCGTGAACCATTCGAATATCGCCATCAAGTACATCTTTGAACTCAAATATCCCCAAGCCAAACTGGTTTTTTCCAGAGCTCAATACCCGTCCTATGTCCGGCAAGTCCTTTCAATCCCCAAATTGCGGGATCTAAACGACTGCCATCACGCGGTGGACGCCTACCTAAACATCCTGACTGGGAACATCCTTAGCGAGCGATTTGGCGATCCCCGTTTTTGGAAAGCCAGGCATTCCATGACCGAAGATGAACGCGAGCAAAGTTTTAACATGGAAAGGACACTCGAACGAAAACTCGGGGAGAACAAACTTAGCGAGAAGGTGAAAAACAACTGCTTCCGCCATGACTTTTTGTTGACCTACCGCCACCTTTATCAAGATTCAAACTTTTACGATATGACAATCTGTCCGATCGGCGACGAAAGCGGTTTGGTGCCGCTTCATACGAAAAAAGGCAATCCCTTATCTGATGTCTCCAAGTATGGCGGTTATAGCGGGCTCACTATCGAATACTGTGTGATCGGAACAAAGAAGAACGGCAAACGGATCATCGTCAGTGTGCCGCACTTATATACCTCCTTGTGCAAAAAGCCTGAGGAATTAGAGGCCGCGGTAATGAAACTACAAAACGAACCGGACCTTCGGTTGGACTTCCTCCATAAGATACCCTTGAATCAAAAAGTCCTCATTAACGGATGCCAGTATCTACTCTGTTCGAAAGGCAAGGGCGAAATTTCTTTGAAACCCGTTACTCCTATTTTCCTGGACGCCACCCAATCCGTTTATCTCTTATCCTTATTGAAACGCGTCAAAACTGATCCTTTGTTCCCAAATTTTGAAGGGGATGAGTATGTTTTCTCCACAGATAAGAATGGCCAACATAAAACTGTGTTGTCTTCCCAAGACAATCTTTCTCTTTTGCGGTCGATTAAGACAATCGCGACGAATACGAAATATGAAAAATGCCCGATGATTTGGGCGATAAAAGATTATGATGAAAACGGTTTTCTGTTGAGTTGTTTGTATCAGCAAGCGACGATTCTTTTCTCTTTGATTGGTTTGTTTGGGAGAAACTCATCTGCCTTATGCAAAATCGAAACCACCCGCGAGTTCAGAAAATCGAACAGAGTAGTTTTTAAAGACACCGTCATCGCCATTGACGAATCTCCTTCGGGCCTCTTTGAGCAAAGGAGGATTCTGTAGTCAATGCCGTTTCGGACGGTTGTTGTTAACACCCATTCGAAACTCGAGTACTCACTTAACTACTTGGTTTTTAGAACGCCTGAAGAAACGAAAAGGATCCTTCTTGATGAAATACATACCATCGTGATTCAATCGACTGCGGTTTCCGTGACCACAAGTCTTTTGGCCGAACTTTGCAACCGAAAAATCGAAGTCATCTTTTGCGATGACAAAGCAAATCCGATTTGTGAAATGACCCCGCTCTATGGGTCCCATAACAGTTCAGGTCGGGTTTTGGAACAATCTTCGTGGGATGAATCGAAAAAGCGTTTTGTTTGGAAGGCCATAACGGAGGAAAAGATAAGGAGGCAGGCTTGGCTTCTCAAGAAAAAAGGTCTTCTCGAAGTTGGGGAACAGGTACTTGGATATGCAAACGAGGTGTTGTCCGGCGACCCCACCAATCGGGAAGGCCATGCCGCCAAGGTTTACTTTAACAACGTTTTCGGGCCTGACTTCACTCGTGAGGCTGAGGAACCGGTCAATGCCTACCTCAACTATGGTTATACGATCCTTTTGGCTTCCTTTAACCGAGCGGTAACGTCTTGTGGCTATATCACTCAACTTGGCATCCATCATCGGAGTGAGTTCAACCAGTTCAACTTGTCTTGCGACTTGATGGAGCCTTTCCGTTTCTTGGTTGATGAGAGGGCTGGCGAGATCAAAGAAGGCGACCCATTTAAGGAGAAAATGATCTCATTGCTCGGCAAAGAAGTGATGATCAAAGGGAAGATGCAAAGTTTGGAGAACGCCATCGCCCTCTACGTTCAAACGGTCTTTTCTGCCATCAACGATGGGGACATTTCCAAGATTGCGTTTTTGGAAGGGTATGCTGATTAGGTTTATGAGGAGCATCCTCTTCTTCGATCTGCCCAACGTCACCAAAAAAGACCAAAGGGAATATGTCCATTTCCTAAAACTTCTAAAAGAAAAAGGTTTTGTGATGCTTCAGGAAAGTGTCTATACAAAACTCTCCTTAAACGAAACGGTGGTGGACGCCACTTTACGGGAACTCAAGGAGGGTTTGCCTCCCGATGGCCTGGTTTCTATGTTGACCGTCACCGAGAAGCAGTTCGTGAGCATTGTCAATCTGCTTGGAGAATCGTCTTCTGACGTTATA
>Ga0183099_1000098_pt1 | contig 89404 bp, 57 predicted proteins | sample Biomet1_FD_127788 | JGI IMG/M metagenome (GOLD analysis project Ga0183099, IMG submission 127788) | Microbial communities from bioreactor (seeded with anoxic lake sediment) at LBNL, California, USA - Biofuel metagenome 1 | ecosystem: Engineered > Bioreactor > Anaerobic > Unclassified ...
CGTCAGTTGTGGATAAACGGAAAGAAAGCTGTTCGTGCCCGTAATGTTGCCGACTTTAAACAGATGGCGCGAATTGTGAATAATGATACGGAGAATAAAATTCTTTGGGTGCCTGCCCGCTCGGTAAAGGCAATAATGAATTCTCGTCATGCTGAGTTGGTGCTTCACGAGATGTGGGCGGTTGCCAATCTTCGCATCAAGTCTATTAAGGTGCAGGGCGATTCTGCCGGAATTAAATTCTGTAATCCCGAAAGCCGCATTCAGTTTGAACATCCCTGGCCGAGACCAATGTTGGGCAAAGGGGTGAATTCTGCTTTCTATCTTACCAATGCTATCGAATTACTCGATCAGCCTGGTGAGTGGTATTATGACAATGTAACTAGCCGACTTTATTATTATCCGCGTGAAGGGGAGAACATGAAGACGGTTTCTGCCGTGGTTCCTGCTTTGGAAACAGTGGTTCAGGTGGAGGGAACGGTTGATCGTCCGGTTTCAAACATTCGCTTTGAGGGTATCCACTTTAATTATACTACATGGATGCGTCCGTCTGAAAAAGGACATGTGCCTTTGCAGGCCGGAATGTATATGCTGGATGCTTATACGCTGACTCCGAAACAGGTGCGTGATGATAATAATCACAAACTGGATAATCAGGGATGGATTGGTCGTCCACCTGCTGCCGTTCAGGTGCAGGGTGCAAATAATGTTGCTTTTGCTAATTGTAATTTTGAACATTTAGGTTCTTGCGGGCTCGACTTTGTTGAGGCTGCTCAGCATGTAAGCGTGGAAGGTTCTATCTTCAGGGATATTGCCGGTAATGGTTTGCAGACAGGTAAGTTTAACGATCCTTCGTTTGAATCGCACTTGCCGTATGATCCTGCCGACAGTCGGGTACTTTGTGCCGATCAGCTGATTGCCAATAACTACTTTACGGATGTAACAAACGAGGACTGGGGATGTGTGGCTATCTGTGCGGGTTTTGTAAGAGATGTAACCATTCAGCATAATGAAATCAGCTATGTGTCATACACCGGAATTAACCTGGGATGGGGATGGACACAGACTGTGAATTGCATGCGTAACAATAAGGTGATTGCAAATAACATTCATCATTACGCTATTCACATGCATGATGTGGCGGGTATCTATACACTTTCTGCTCAGCCAAAAACGGTGGTTGCCGAGAATTACGTGCATGATATTGTACTTTCTCCTTATGCGCACGATCCTAATCACTGGTTTTACTTATATACAGATGAGGGTTCTTCGTTCATTGAGGTAAAAGATAACTGGTGCGATAAGGAGAAATTCCTGAAGAATGCCAACGGTCCGGGTAATATGTGGACAAACAATGGTCCGATGGTGGCGGATAGTATCCGTAACCGTGCGGGATTGCAGTCGGATTACCTATATTTGTTGAAAAAATAATCTTAATATTCATAAAGATGAAACGTAATTTTATATTAATCCTTTTAATGGTTCTTTCTGTTTCTTCAATGAAAGCACAAAAAGCTACATGGATTTGGTATCCGGGCGATTATGAAATATGGCTGGGTAATAATATGAACAATAACAGAACGGAGAGGGGAGCTTTCTTTCCTCCTTTCTGGAAAATGGATAGTCACTATGTATTGGTGGAGTTCTCAAAGAAGCTGAATTTGTTTAAACCGGAAGAGATTACTATTGCTGTAGAAGGTCGTTACAATGTAAAACTTGACGGTAAGCTTCTGTTTGGTGCTCCTAAAACATTGATTATTCCTGAGGGAAAGCATAGCCTGAATATAAAGGTACATAATCAGGCAACAGTGCCTGCTATTTATGTATCGGGTAAAACAATCTTCTCTGATCAGTCATGGAAGGTGACTTACGAGGATAAGGAGTGGATTGATGAATCGGGTAAGGCATCGGATACTTCGGCTACTACTTACATGGATGCTTCAAGTTGGAATTTTAATGATCCGGCTCAGTTGCCTTCTCAGTTTAAGTTGAATACCGAACCAAAGAATTCGGTTTCTGTTGTTCCTCAGACACAAGGTGTGTTAGTGGACTTTGGCAAGGAGACTTTTGGTTATGTTAAGCTTGAACAGCTTAAAGGTAACGGAAAAGTGAACATCTTCTACGGAGAATCTAAGGAGGAAGCAATGAGCACAGGTTCTTGTGAAACGCTTGATCGTTTTGAAATAAACAATGCTGAGGCTAAAGATTATACCGTTCAGGGTTCAAAGGCTTTCAGATATGTATATATTGTAACTGATCCGGGAGTGAGCTTTGCAAAAGCATCTATGCTTTACGAATCTCTACCTGAAACTTATCGCGGTTCTTTCCGTTGCAGTGATCAGGAGATTAACAAAATATGGGATGTGGCTGCTTACACAATGCATCTTACTACCCGTGAGTTCTTTATTGATGGCATAAAACGTGACCGCTGGGTGTGGAGTGGTGATGCTATTCAGAGTTATCTGATGAACTATTATCTGTTCTTTGATACTCATACAGTAGGGCGTACTATAAACTTGCTTCGTGGTAAGGATCCGGTGACTTCTCACATCAACACCATCATGGATTATACTTTCTACTGGTTCCTGAGTGTGTATGATTATTATCAGTATACCGGCGACCGTCACTTTATTCAACAGCTTTATCCGAAGATGGCTAGCATGATGGATTATGTGCTTGGAAGAACCAATAAAGATGGTATGGTTGAAGGTATGACCGGCGACTGGGTATTCGTAGACTGGGCGGATGGTTATATGGATAAGCACGGTGAACTGAGTTTTGAACAGATATTGTACTGCAAGAGTCTGCAAACAATGGCGCTTTGTGCTGGTCTTAACGGAAATGAACAGGATAAGGCTAAGTATGACAAGCTGTACTCTTCTCTTAAATCGAAACTGGAACCTGCTTTCTGGAATAACGAGAAACAGGGATTTGTTCATAACCGACTGAACGGTAAACAGAGTGAGGCAGTTACCCGCTATGCAAATATGTTTGGTGTGTTATTCGATTATCTGGATAATCAGAAGAAACAGGAAGTTAAGAAGTCTGTCTTGATGAATAATTCTATCATGAAGATATCAACACCGTATATGCGTTTCTATGAGTTGGAGTCTCTTTGTGCACTTGGTGAACAGAAGGCTGTAACGAAAGAGATTAAAGATTACTGGGGTGGTATGCTGAAACTGGGTGCTACTTCTTTCTGGGAAAAATATAATCCGGAGGATAAGGGCAGCAAACATTATGCAATGTATGGTCGTCCATTCGGCAAGAGTCTTTGCCATGCATGGGGATCAAGTCCTATTTATCTGTTAGGTAAGTATTATCTTGGTGTGAAACCAGTTAAACCGGGATATAGTGAGTTCGCCATCAATCCTTCTCTGGGTGGATTGAAGTGGATTGAAGGAACTGTTCCTACTCCTAAAGGGGGGATTCATGTGTTTATGGATACCAAGACCATAAAGGTAAAAGCAGGAGAGGGTAAAGGTTATCTAACTTTTGTAAGTAAGACTAAACCAAAAGCTTCTGTCGGAGTGGTTGAGAAGGTGTCTCAGAATGAATATCGCCTGTTAATAGAAGGTAATGAAAAAGAGGTAACAGTGAGTTACCGGAATTAGTCTATAGCAGCCTTTTTTAGAAAGTCCGTCTTAAACATTGATTCTGTGTGAATCATTGGTTTAGACGGACTTTTTAGTTTTGATTTTTTGAGTACAACAATAGCTTTTTTTCGTCTCATTTTTATAACATTATAAACTTATTTAACGATGACGAGATTGAAAGTATTGGCTTTGTGCGGATTGGCATGTGTTTTTGCTTCATGCCAGAAGAATGCAGTGTCGATAATTACTTCACCCACAGCATCCAAACGTTTGCAGTTTGGTACTGAGCAGCTGAAGAATACTCTTGAGAAAGATGGATATGTAGTTAAAATCAAGAATTTGAATAATGCAAAGCATGTGAGTGGGAAAACAATCCTTGCTTTGGAGAAAGGTGATCCTTTGTCACTGACATTTGCGAAAAAACAAGGATTCACACTTCCTGATTATTCCAAGAAAGAAGGTTTTTATATCGGGACAAATAAAAATGTAACTTTAATGTATGGTAACGACCCTTCAGGGGCTTTGTATGGTTGCCTTCAATTAAAAGATCAGGTTAAGAAGAATAGCCTGGAATTTTCTAAAAATATGACTGATGCACCAGAAATGGTGTTGAGAGGTACTTGCATTGGAATGCAAAAGCCTTATTACCTTCCGGGAAGAACTGTATACGAATATCCTTATACTCCTGAAAACTTTCCTTGGTTCTATGACAAAGCGATGTGGATTAAGTATCTGGATATGCTTGTTGAAAATAAAATGAACTCTGTTTATTTGTGGAATGGTCACCCATTTGCTTCTTTGGTGAAGCTGAAAGATTATCCATTTGCTGTTGAGGTAGATGATGTTACTTTCAAGAAGAATGAGGAGATGTTTTCTTTCATAACAAAGGAGGCCGACAAACGTGGTATCTTTGTTATTCAAATGTTTTATAATATCATTGTCTCAAAACCTTTTGCTGAGCATTATGGTATTAAGACTCAGGATAGAAATCGTCCTATTACTCCGCTGATTGCTGATTATACACGCAAGTCGATTGCTGCTTTTATTGAAAAGTATCCGAACGTAGGATTATTGGTTTGTCTTGGTGAAGCAATGGATACTTATGAAGATGATGTGGAATGGTTTACCAAAACAATTATTCCGGGGGTAAAAGACGGACTTAAAGCTTTAGGTCGTAATGATGAACCTCCAATCATGGTTCGTGCTCATGATACTGATTGTAAAATGGTGATGAATAAAGCGCTTCCTCTTTACAAGAATCTGTATACCATGCATAAGTATAATGGTGAATCGCTTACTACTTACGAACCTCGCGGACCATGGGCTAAGATTCATAAGGATCTGAGTGCTCTGGGAAGTATACATATTAGTAATGTGCATATCCTGGCAAATCTGGAACCTTTCCGTTGGAGCTCTCCTGATTTTATTCAGAAAGCTGTTAATGCTATGCATAATGTTCATGGTGCTAATGCGCTTCACTTATATCCGCAGGCTTCATACTGGGACTGGCCTTATACTGCCGACAAATTGCCTGATGGCAAGCGCGAAGAACAGCTTGATCGTGACTGGATGTGGTACAAAGGATGGTCTCGCTATGCATGGAACTGTCACCGTGACCGTAAAGATGAAGTAATTTACTGGGAACAACAGTTGGGTGATTATTATGGTATCGATTCAAAAGATGCCGGAAACATTCTGGAAGCTTACGAACAGACAGGCGAAATTGCTCCTAAACTGTTACGCCGTTTTGGTATTACTGAAGGTAACAGACAGACTCTTCTTTTGGGTATGTTTATGAGCCAGTTGGTAAATCCTTATAAATATACTATCTATCCGGGATTTTATGAAAGCTGCGGACCAGAAGGCGAGAAACTTATCGAATATGTTGAAAAAGAATGGAAGAAACAACCACATGTTGGGGAGTTGCCTCTTGATATCATTGCTCAGGTAATAGCACATGGTGATAAAGCAATAGCGGCTATTGACAGCGTTAATGAAAAAGTAACAAAGAATAAAGAGGAGTTTGAACGTCTTCGTAATGATATGCATTGCTATCGCGAGTTTGCTTATGCTTTCAACCTGAAGGTGAAAGCTGCTAAGCTGGTACTCGACTATCAGTGGGGAAAGGATATTAAGAATCTTGATGCTGCTATTCCATTGATGGAGCAGGGACTTGTTCACTATCGTAAATTAGTTGATCTGACAAAGGATCATTACCTGTATGCTAACAGTATGCAGACTTCACAACGTCGTATTCCTATTGGTGGTGATGATGGTAAGAACAAAACATGGGCAGAAATGCTTGTTCATTATCAGAAGGAATTAGATAATTTCAAAGCTAATCTGGCTATGTTGAAAGACAAAGCAAGTGGTAAGATATCTTCTTCTGATTCAAAGATTGCTCCGTTTGCTCCTGCTAAGGTTACATTACTTGGTAAGCCTTCAGTGGTGAAACTGACAAAGGGTGCGAAGTTGTTTGCTAATCTGACTGATCAGGTTGTAGATATTGCTCCTGAACTGGAAGGGCTTTCTGCTTTCTGCTTCAATGGTGACAAACAGCGTGAGGAAGCTACAACGATTGAATTTGAAGCTAACGAACCTGTGACATTGTTAGTAGGTTACTTCCGTGATGATCAAAGAAAATTTGCTAAAGCTCCGAAGCTGGAAGTTGATGCTGCTGCAAATGAATATGGTCAGGCTGAACCTAAACTGATAAATGCTATCCGCATAAACAACATGCCTCTTGCAAATGTTCATCCTTATAACTTTGCTTCTGGCAAACATAAATTGTTATTGCCTAAAGGATATTTGGTTGTTCTTGGATTTACAAACAAAAAAGATATGGTAACAAGGAATGCAGGCTTGGCTGGAGCTGAAGAAGCTGTAGACTGGTTATTCTATTAATAAATACACTAATAAATCATGATAACAAAACGTTATTTGACGGCTTTTTTAGTCTTTCTTTTTTCGCTTGGAGGATTTGCTCAGCAGCAGGTTCCTCTGAAAAAGATGCAGGAAGTTTATGAGAAGATAAAGACTCCTTATAAATATGGTTTAGTTATTGCACCGACAACCAATAAGTATAAGGTTGACTGTCCAAGTGTATTCAGAGAAGGTAATAAATGGTACATGACTTATTTGATGTACAACGGTCAGACTGGAAAGGATGGCCGTGGGTACCAGACTATGCTGGCTGAAAGTGATGACTTGCTAAAGTGGAAGACTCTTGGGAATGTTCTTTCTTTCCGTGATGGTACATGGGATACTAATCAGCGCGGTGGTTTCCTTTCTTTACTGGACAATACCTGGGGTGGAAGCTACAAACTGAATAAGTACAAGAACAAATACTGGATGACTTATATTGGCGGTGCTTCTGCTGGATATGAATCCGGACCTTTGAAAATTGGTGTGGCTTTTACAAAGAATAATCTAACTAAAGCACACGAATGGGAGAGTCTGGATAAACCAATTTTGAGCCCGGAAGATAAGGATGCACAATGGTTTGAAAACATCACTCAGTATAAGAGTTGTGTTTATTGGGATAAAGATAAGAAACAGGGTAAGCAGTTCGTGATGTATTATAATGCGGGAGGTCGTAACCCGAAGACAAATATTAAAGCGGAAAGAATTGGTATAGCTCTTTCTGATGATATGATTCACTGGAAGAGATATGAGGGTAATCCAATCTTTACTCATGAGGAGGGACTTACTGCCGATGCTCATATTCAAAAGATGGGTGACGTATACGTGATGTTCTACTTCAGTGCTTTCCGTAGTTCCAGAAAATATAAAGCATTCAATACATTTGCCTGCTCGTATGACTTGGTTCACTGGACCGACTGGACTGGTGATGACTTGGTAATCCCTTCTAAAGATTATGATAACTTGTTTGCTCATAAGTCTTGTGTTATTGAATACAAAGGTGTGGTTTATCACTATTATTGCGGGGTGAATAAGAACGATCAGCGTGGAATTGCTGTTGCTGTATCTAAACCAATGGGAAGATCGGAAGTTAATTTCCCTGTGCCTGAGATGACTGGAAAAAGAATTATCAATTCACTGAATAGTGATTGGTATACAGTTGCAGCAGGTGAAAATAGCAATACTTACGATGCTTTTAATGTCAATGCTGATTGGAAGAAAGTCAACGTTCCTCATAACTGGGATGATTATACCGGATACCGTCAGTTAGTACATGGCAATCGTCATGGCAATGCCTGGTATAAGAAAGAATTTGATTTACCGGCTTATGATGCTGACAAAAGAATGTTTATCCGTTTTGACGGGGTAGGAACTTATGCTACTGTTTATGTAAATGGTAAGAACTTGGGACGCCACTTGGGTGGACGTACAACTTTCACTCTTGATGTAACAGATGCTCTGAAACCAGGTGCAAAGAATGTGATAGCTGTTAAGGCAGAACATCCTTCTATGATTTCAGATATGCCTTGGGTTTGCGGTGGTTGTTCTTCTGAATGGGGATTTTCTGAAGGATCTCAGCCAATGGGTATATTCCGTCCGGTAACTCTTGAGGTTACTGATAAGGTTCGTATTGAACCATTCGGTGTTCATATCTGGAATGATGAAAAGGCTAAGACTGTCAATATTGAAACTGAAATAAAAAATTACGGTAAGACTATTGAAACTGTAGAGCTTGTAAACAAGTTTACCAATGAAGACTGGCTTCAGGTGTTCCGCCTGTCGGAAAGTGTAACTCTTCAACCGGGAGAGACAAAAGTTGTTAAGCAGGTTAGTCCGGAAATAAAGGATGCTCATTTGTGGTCTGTTGACGATCCGTATCTTTATTCTCTGGCTACTGTAGTGAAACGTGGTGGTAAGACTACAGATGAATTAACTACTCCTTTTGGTATCCGTACTGTAAGTTGGCCAGTTCTTCGCAAAGATGGTGATCAGACTTTCCGTTTGAATGGGAAATCTGTTTTCATTAACGGTGTTTGTGAATACGAACATATGTTGGGACAATCTCATGCTTTCTCAAATGAACAGGTTGCTTCTCGTGTGAAACAGATTAAAGCGGCAGGCTTCAATGCTTTCCGTGATGCTCATCAACCTCATAATTTAGAGTATCAGAATTATTGGGATCAGAATGGCATCTTGTTCTGGCCTCAGTTCTCGGCACATATATGGTATGATTCTCCTCAGTTCCGTGAGAATTTCAAGTCGTTGCTTCGTCAGTGGATAAAGGAACGTCGTAATTCTCCTTCAGTAATGATGTGGGGATTGCAGAATGAAAGTACTCTTCCAAAAGATTTTGCTGAAGAATGTGCTAATATTATTCGTGAAATGGATCCAACTGCCCGTAACCAGAGAGTGATTACCACTTGCAACGTTGGGGAAGGAACTGACTGGAATGTGGTTCAGAACTGGTCGGGTACTTACGGTGGTAATCCTGATAACTACGGCAAGGAGATCAGTCGTCAGCTTTTGAATGGTGAATATGGTGCATGGCGTTCTATTGATTTACACACAGAAGGTGACTTTGACCAGAATGGTGTTTGGAGTGAGAACAGAATGTGTCAGTTGCTTGAAAAGAAAATCAAATTGGCTGAGTCTGCAAAAGATAGTTGTTGCGGACAATTTCAATGGGTATTCAGTTCACATGATAACCCCGGACGTAAACAACCGGATGAAGGTTTACGTGTAATTGACAAAGTGGGACCGGTTAATTATAAGGGTCTGGTTACTCCATGGGAAGAACCATTGGATGCATATTATATGTATCGTGCAAACTATGTTCCAGCAAAGAAAGATCCGATGGTTTATATCGTATCTCACAATTGGGCTGATCGTTTTGTGAAAAATAAAGGTCGTATCAATATTGATGTGTTCAGCAACTGTGATTCAGTGAAACTCTACAATGATGCAACCGATACTCTCTTGATGGGTAAGAAAGCCAATCATGGGGTAGGCACTCACTTTATGTGGGAGCACAGATCTATCCGTTACAATGTGTTGCGTGCAGTTGGTTATTTTGAAGGAAAGGCTGTTGCTCAGGATGTAATTGTTCTGGACGGATTGGATAAGGCTCCTCATTTTGATAAATTGTATGCAAACGCAACTCCTATTCTGAAAGGAGAGAAGAGTTATAACTATATTTACCGTGTTAACTGTGGTGGCGATAAATATACAGATGAATACGGACAGGTTTGGAGTGCTGACGTAGCAAGAGGAACAAGTAAAGGCTGGGGATCTACTTCATGGACGGATGATTATAAAGGACTGAATCCTTACCTTGGTAGCCAACGATTTACTTCAGACCCAATTGAGGGAACAAAAGACTGGAACCTGTTTGGTCATTTCCGTTATGGACGTCACAAACTGGCTTATCATTTCCCGCTACCAGATGGAGAATACCGTGTGGAATTGTATTTCACTGAACCTTGGCATGGCACCGGTGGCAGTAAAGATTGCGAAGGTCTTCGTGTGTTTGATGTTGCAGTGAATGATTCTGCTTATATAAAAGACTTGGATATCTGGGCTGAATCCGGACATGATATTGCTTACAAGAAAGTGGTGAATGCTACTATTAAGGGTGGTGAACTGAAAATATCTTTTCCTGAAGTGAAAGCTGGTCAGGCTGTAATCTCGGCCATTGCCATTGCTTCACATAATAAGGACATTCGTCCGGCTGAGGCTGCTCCTTCAAACGGTTGGTCATGGGATAATATAGAACGTGTGGTTACTACTCCTGTAGCTTCATTACCGGAAGGAAAAGATTCACGTGTTACTGTTACTTATCAGGCTGAAGATGCTATGGTAAAAGGTAAGTCTGAGAAGAAGGTAAATCGTAAGCAGACTGGCATTTCTTTTCTGAAAGGAAAGTCAAACAGCATTGAGTGGAATATATCTACTGGTATTGCTAATGTGTATGCTCTTCGTTTTAGTTATATGAATGCAGGTAAGGAACCAATGAAAGTACGTATTCAGTTGATTGCTTCTGATGGAACAATTCTGAAGAATGACGAGATAACATTCCCTGTTGCTGCTGAGAAATGGAAAGCATTGAGTACCACTACTGGTAGTTTTATCAATGCAGGACATTACAAAGTACGTGTTATGGCTGACAATATGGAAGGTCTCTGTTTTGATGCACTGGATGTGCAATAATTAATGCTTTACCAAAAATGAAAAAGCAATTTATTACTATATTATTAGGCTTGGGTACTCTTCTTCCGGTTGCTGCGCAAACGCACGACTGGGAGAATCAGCATGTGTTGCAGATTAATCGTGAGCCGGCTCATGCTTCATACATTCCTTTCCTGAAAGAGAAGAATGACCGCATGCTTTCGTTGGATGGTACATGGAAATTCAATTGGGTGTCTACCCCAGACCAGCGTCCGGTTAACTTTTATGAGACAAACTTTGATGATTCAAAATGGGTGGACTTTCCTGTGCCTGCCAATTGGGAGATGCATGGATACGGAACACCTATTTATGTAAGTGCCGGATATCCATTTAAGATAAATCCTCCATTTGTGATGGGAGAACCAAAAGTTACTTATACTACTTATAAGGAGCGTAATCCGGTTGGTTCTTATCGCCGCTCATTTAACTTACCTTCCGGATGGAATGGTAAAGAGATATTCCTTCATTTTGATGGAGTGCAGAGTGCATTTTATGTATGGGTAAATGGAAAGAAAGTAGGGTATAGTCAGGGAAGTATGGAACCTTCTGAGTTCAATATTACTCCTTATCTTAAAGAAGGAGAGAATAAGCTGGCTGTTGAAGTGTACCGTTATTGCGACGGAAGCTATCTGGAAGATCAGGATATGTGGCGTTTTAGTGGAATACAGCGTTCTGTTTATTTGTATTCTACAGAGAATATCCGTATCCGCGACTTTGCTGTACGCACGGTTCTGGATGCTGATTATAAAAATGCTTCTTTGCAGATTGAACCTAAACTGGCTGTTTACAACGGACAAAGAGGAGAGGGATATACCATTCAGGCACAATTATATGATGAAGCAGGAAACCCTGTATTACCGTCTGTTCTAAAACAAGATGCTGTTCCGGTTTTGAACCTGGACTATAAAGCTGATATCATGAATGACCGCAATCCTCAACGAGGTGCAAGGAAGTTTGCATGGTTGCAGACTCAGGTTACTAATCCTAAAAAGTGGACAGCTGAAACTCCTAATCTGTATACTTTGCAACTGACACTGAATAATGCCAATAATGAGGTGGTGGAACAGATTACTACCAAAATAGGATTCAGAAGTCTGGAGATAAAGAACGGACAGTTCCTTGTTAACGGCAAACCTATCCGTTTAAGGGGGGTGAATCGTCACGAACACGATCCTTACACCGGAAAAGTAATGAGTGAGGAACGCATGTTGCAGGATATTCTTCTGATGAAGAAAGCTAATATTAATGCGGTGCGTACATGTCATTATCCGAATAATCCACGTTGGTACGAGTTATGTGATCAGTATGGTATCTATGTAATGGATGAGGCTGATATAGAAGAACACGGAGTCCGCGGAGCATTGGCTAGTGATCCGGAATGGACTGCTGCCTTTTTAGACAGAGCAAGCCGAATGGCGATACGTGATCGCAACCATGCGTCTGTAATATTCTGGTCAATGGGTAACGAAGCCGGATATGGTTTTAACTTTGCTGCAATATCTGCTTGGTTAAAAGATTTTGATCCTACTCGTTTCATTCATTATGAAGGAGCACAAGGGGTAGATAAAGATCCTGAAACTGTAGATGTGATCAGCCGTTTCTATCCACGACTTCAGCAGGAATATCTTAATCCAAACACGCCTGAAGGACAGGATAAGGAAAGACCAGAGAATGCACGTTGGGAACGTTTGCTTACCATAGCTCAGAAAACGAATGATAACCGTCCGATAATGACCAGCGAATATGCTCACGCCATGGGTAATGCTCTTGGTAATTTCAAAGAATACTGGGATGAAATGTATAGTAATTCCAGACTTCTTGGTGGATTTATCTGGGAATGGTCCGATCAGGGAATCTTTAAGAAACGTTCAGACGGTAAAACAATGGTTGCTTATGGTGGAGATTTTGGAGATGCTCCTAATCTGAAGACTTTCTGTCTGAAAGGAATTGTTTCTTCCGACAGAGGTATTACACCGAAATATCTGGAAGTAAAGAAGGTATATCAACCTATTAATATTGAATGGCAGGATAGCTCTGCTTTAAAACTGAAGATAACAAACAGACATCACCATTCCGACTTGTCGGCATACCGAATGTTGTGTACAATCACTGCCAACGGCAAGGAAGTTGAACGTTCCGAAGTAGCAGTTCCTGTTATCGAACCGGGAGAGTCTCCACTGTTCAGCTAAAGATAAAGAAAGCATTACCAGCCAAAGGTGATATTCGTCTAAAGGTAAGTTTTGTACTGAAGAATGATTGTTCATGGGCTAAGGCCGGATATGAAGTAGCATGGGAACAACTGTGCATCAAAAACGGTTTTACGGATAATACCAACATGGCTGTAGTTTCTGGCAATAAGCTGGATGCTCTTCAGATTGTAACGAATGGAGATCTGCTTCTAGTGAAAGGGAAGAATTTTTCCATGCAATGGAATCTGAAAGAAGGAAGTCTGAAGTCTTTGGTATACGGCAAACAGGAAATGTTGTCCAATCCGAAAGATATGCCTGCTCAACCAATCTTCCAGGCATTCCGTGCACCGGTGGACAATGACAAGAGCTTTGGTAACTGGTTGGCAAAGGACTGGAAGAACAATGGAATGGATGCACCAAAATACACATTGGAATCTGCTGATTGGAAACAGAATGAGGAAGGTAATATCGTTATTAATACAGTGATTCGTAGTTCTTATATAAAAGGAAGTATTGTTTCACACGCCCAGTTTACGGTAAAGAAGGATGGGAGCATTGATGCTGAATATCATTTCTTACCACAAGGTGAGCTTCCCGAACTTCCTCGTTTGGGAATAGCGATGATCTTTAATAAGGATCTGGAACAATTCTCATGGTATGGATACGGACCTCAGGAAAGCTATTCTGATAGAAAAGCTTCGGCTCAGGTTGGTTTATGGCATTCAACCGTAACAGAACAACTGTTTGATTATCCTGTTCCACAGGAAAGCGGAAACAAAGAAGAAGTTCACTTGCTTACTCTGACCAATGCAAAAGGAAAGGGAATAACTGTTACTGCCTTAGGAAAACCTTTCTCCGCTTCAGCATTGCATTATTCAGCTCAGGATTTATACCAGACGGCTCACAGTTGTGATCTTGTTCCTCGAAGAGATGTAATCTTGTCTATAGACGCTCAGCAATTGGGATTAGGAAACAGCAGTTGTGGTCCGGCTGTATTGAAACGTTATGCCATAGAGAAGAAAGAGCATACACTGTATTTTCATATATCTCCGGCGGACAAACCTTTGTCAGCAGGAACATTGAGTAGATAGTTTTTTGATTTTTGTTTTTAAGTTTCACCGCCCAAATACTGTTTTTTCAGTGTTTGGGCGGTGTTCTTTTATCCAAATAGGAGAGGTAAATCTCAAAATAAAAACAAAAAACACAAAATCATCTGCCACCTGCTACCAATTTTGAACATATAGTCCTGTTTATAGGCTTTTAAAAGGTGGCAGATAAAACTTTGATACATTTTATCTACCACTATTAGCTTTCATCTGCCACTAGCCAAATTGCTTTCTTTGTAGCCAGATTATTTGAAAAGTAATCGCTATTTTACTCAATCTCTCTACTGTGCTTTTTAATCTCCCGCCAGGTATTATTCAATCCTTGTACAAAACAATGCATTCTTTTGTACAGGAGAAATATAATGTCTGGTTAAGAGTTTAATTCTTGCTTAGTATAAAATAAATTTTAAATAGGAATGTTGAAAAAAAACAATTATCAACTTCTGTACTAAAGATAATATCTTTCCATGCCATACCATTTATTAATTATGAAGAGAGGATATTGATTTGAACCAATAACCTTGTTCTTGCTTACTACTAATCAGGAAATATAAATTTTGCATTAAAAAAGGTGCTTTATTATCCGAAAATCATAAAATTAGGAAGCATAAAATGAATTTGTCCAATGCTTAGGTTGCTGAAATATGTATTTTAAATAGTTAATCTGTTGTTTAATAGCTTTTTGTGAAAAAAGTATTTGTCCAACGTTTTTTTTGAATGTCCTGCATATATTCTCTACTTTTGTAACCATAAGAAAGATGATAATATAATCATGTCATCTAACAGATTAAAAAACAAAAGCAATATGAGAACCAAAATGTTTAATTCGTCAATCCTAAATGCTAGCTTTCCAACCAAAAGCTACTCTTTGGATTTCTCACAATTAAGCAGAGTTCAGTTTAATTGTAGAGAAGACTATTCTAATGCAGAAATCAATGTTCTTAAGTGCGCTGATTATTTAACATCAATGCCTTTAGATATAACTAATGTAAACAGGGGTTATGCTGAAACATTCTTGTTACTTTGGATGAACGGTACTTCTGATTTTACTTTCAATATTAATAGGACTGTTTCCAAAGTTATTGAATTGAATATATCCTTATTAAGTATATATATAGCATTTGTTGCAAAATTTGTGATAGAGAATAGAGATAAGTCAAAAAGCGAGGATGAGATATATAAATATGTTGTTCCTTTGCTGTTAGATTATTGCAGAAATCATCAGATAAGTCTTGTTCTAGACAATTTATTAACGACAGTCAATACGGAAAATAGAGTAGCATAATAGAAATTAATAGTAGTAGTTATTTTTTTATATGTGCGCCGTTCGAATGCTGGTTAAACAGCATTTGAACGGTTTTCTTTTGTATATTGCTAAAAATGATTATTCATTGTTAGCTACTTTGAATGTTTCTGATGCACCTCCTTGTATGTCACTTTGATGATAACCATCTTTTCATTATTCATATATGATGATAGCTAAAATGTATTTGTCCAATATCAGACTAATTTTATAGTGCCTTTTTTAAGCTTAAATTATTGTATATCACTTATTTATGCTTTAAGTGATTTGTCCAATCTTTTTTTTGGAGATTCTCTATTTATGTTTTACATTTGTAATAGATAGAATGAGATTTGTTTCATTCTGTCATTTAAACAACTTAATTCGAAAGGCCCTATGAAATCTAAAATGTTTAATTCATCAGTCCTGACTATGGGCTTTGCTCCAAAGCACAACTTCCGGGACTTTTCACTGTTAAGCAGCATTCAATTTAATTGTAGAGCTGACTATTCTAATGCGGAGAAGAAAGTTCTCGAATGTGCTAATTATCTGATATCAAATCCTTTGGATAGAAAGAATCTAAACAGAGGGTATGCAGAATCTTTTTTGGCTCTATGGATTTCTGGTACTCCTGATTTTTCTTTTAATATAGATAAAACAGCGTGTAAAATTGTAAAATGTAACCTGTCCTTGTTGAGTATATATTTAGCCTTTGCAGTGAAATATATGTTAGAGAATAGGGATAAAGTAAATGATGAAAATGATATATATAAATATGTCTTTTCTATGGTGATGGGTTATTGCAATAACCCCCAAAATAAAGTGGAACTAAATGACTCATTGAAAGAGTTACTGAACGAAAAATGTAAGGTAGCATAAAGAAGCTAGGTTTAACTTTTTTATATATAACCGTTCAAATGCTGTTTTTATCAGTGTTTGAACGGTTTCTTAATTTATAAATAAAGGATGATATAGTCTGATTGTAGTTAGTATTTGCATATTGTCTATAAATAGGAACTGATTGGGTACAAAAACAGTACTTTTCCGTCTCTATTAATATAGAATTAAAGAAATTATGAAGCAAACAGTTCTGGAATTGCGGAAAGCAATTGTTTTTTTATCGTTGTTTTTAACTTCCTTTTTATATGCGCAGAAACCTGCGACTACAACTATTAACCACTATCTTTCCGGTAAAGGGGCAGATGATGCAGTGGCATGGGATTTTTATTGTTCCGAGGGGCGCAATTCGGGTAAATGGTCTAAAATTATGGTTCCTTCCTGCTGGGAAACGCAGGGATTCGGAAAGTTTCAATATGGTATTACTTTTTATGGTAAGCCTTTTCCTGATGGCATAGCTAAGGAACAAGGACAATACAAATACGAATTTGAAGTGCCTGCTTCATGGCGTGGGCAAAGTATTCGCTTGGTTTTTGAAGCTTCAATGACTGATACTGAAGTAAAAGTAAACGGACGCAAGGCTGGTGATAAACATCAGGGTGCGTTTTATCGTTTCTCATATGATGTAACTGATTTGCTTAAGTACGGAAAGAAAAATTTACTGGAGGTTACAGTAAGTAAAGAATCGGAGAATGCTGGTGTGAACTTAGCTGAACGACGTGCTGATTACTGGAACTTTGGTGGTATCTTCCGTCCGGTGTTCCTGGAGGTAAAACCAACTACTCACTTTAATAGAATAGCACTTGATGCTAAGGCTGATGGGGCTTTCAAGGCTACCTGTTATCTGGGAAATGCAACTTCGGAAAATTTGAGTGTAAAGACAGTAATCTTTGATGCTGCCGGCAAAAAAGTAAAGGAAACTACTTCTCCTGTAAAAGAAGGAGGCGACTGGACTACAGTTGCATTGAGCCTTTCTTCTCCAAAACTTTGGTCTGCTGAAACTCCTAATCTCTATAAAGCTCAGTTCTCTTTACTTGATAAGGATGGAAATGTGCTGCATCAGACAGAAGAAAAGTTTGGTTTCAGAACTATTGAAGTTCGTGAAAGCGACGGACTTTACATTAATGGTGTACGTGTTAATATTCGTGGAGTTAACCGTCACAGTTTCCGCCCGGAAACTGGTCGTACATTAGATCGTGCAAAGAACTACGAAGATGTACGCCTAATTAAAGAAATGAATATGAATTCCGTGCGTTTGTCACACTATCCTGCTGATCCTGCTTTCTACGAAGCTTGTGATGAACTGGGATTATATGTAATGAGTGAACTTGGTGGATGGCATGGACATTATGAAACTCCGGAAGGTGTTAAGTTGGCAGAGGAGATGGTTACCAGAGATGTGAATCACCCTTCTATCATCTGGTGGAGCAATGGTAATGAAAAGGGTTGGAATACAGAACTGGATGGCGAATTCCATAAATGGGATCCTCAACTTCGTCCCGTGATCCACCCACAAGGAAACTTTAGCGGATTTGAAACAATGCACTATCGTTCTTACGGAGAAAGTCAGGAATATATGCGCTTGCCTCAGATCTTTATGCCTACTGAGTTTCTGCATGGTTTGTATGATGGCGGACATGGTGCCGGATTGTATGATTACTGGGAAATGATGCGTAAACATCCTCGTTGTGCTGGTGGTTTCTTATGGGTATTGGCTGATGAAGGTGTGAAACGTGTGGATGAAGACGGACGTATTGATAATCAGGGTAATTTTGCTTGCGATGGAATTGTTGGTCCTCACCATGAAAAGGAAGGAAGCTTCTTTACTATCAAACAAATATGGTGTCCGGTTCAGGTAATGAATACCAAGTTAGAAAAGAACTTTAATGGTACTTTCGATATTGAAAACAGATATGATTTTACCAATATAAATGAATGTAAATTTGTTTGGAAACAAGTTGCCTTCCCTTCAGCATCTGATGCAAATGGAGCAACTGTGGTTTTGAAACAAGGTGAAATAAAAGGAACTGATATTGCTCCTCATGCTGCGGGAGTACTTAAAACAAATATGCCTGCATTGAGTGATAAAGCTGATGCTGTGTTCTTAACCGTTATTGATAAGAACGGACAAGAGTTGTGGCGTTGGAGCTGGAAGATTGAAGGAAAAACTCAAACAGAAGAAACAAAAGCTGGCAAAGTTGCTTCTTACAAAGAAAACGATGAAGCTGTGACTGCTACCGTTGCCGGTAAGAACTATACATTCAGCAAAAAAGATGGTCAGTTGAAAGAGGTAATAAGCAACGGAAAGAAGATTTCATTTGCTAATGGTCCAAGATTTATCGGTGCTCGTCGTGCAGATCGTTCATTAGATCAGTTCTATAACCACGATGATCCTAATGCTAAAAGTCTGGATAGAACATACAAGGAATTTACTGATGCTGCCGTGTTCACTAAATTGACTGTAAAGGAACAAGGGAATGATTTGATCGTTACTGCTTCTTATAAACTTGGAAATATGGAAACAGCTCAATGGACAGTAAGATCTGACGGTTCATTGGTGCTGAATTATACTTATAACTTCAATGGAGTTGTTGATTTGATGGGAGTTAGATTTGATTATCCGGAAGATCAGATGCAAAGTAAACGCTGGTTAGGCAATGGCCCTTACCGCGTATGGCAGAATCGTTTGCACGGAACAACTTATGATGTATGGGAAAACAAATACAATGATCCTATCCCTGGAGAATCATTTACTTATCCTGAGTTTAAAGGATACTTTGCAAATTGTTCATGGATGAATCTTACTACAACTGAAGGAGTTATTTCAATCACAAATGAAACTCCTAATGTTTATATTGGTGTTTATCAACCAAGAGACGGACGCGATGCTTTACTTTACACTTTACCACAAAGTGGAATCTCTGTGCTGGATGTGATTCCTGCAGTAAGAAACAAAGTGAATGCAACAGATTTGATTGGTCCTTCTTCACAGCCTAAATGGGTGAGCGGACAAAAAACAGGTAAATTGGTATTCAACTTCAAATAATCAGTGACGTCTGAAAAATTCTTGTGATATGAATAAATATAGAAAAATCCTTCTGTCTCTTTTGATTCTTGGTTGCACTATATCTAGTGCACAGATACCAACTTTGGCAGAAAGGTTTAATAATCCTCCGGCGGAATCTGCTCCGTGGTCATTCTGGTACTGGATGTACGGAGCCGTATCAAAGGCTGGTATTACTGCTGATATGGAAGCTATGAAGCAAGCCGGACTTGGCGGAGTTTATCTGATGCCTATCAAAGGTACTGCCGAAAACAAATCTTTCTCTCCGGCATACCAGCAGCTCACTCCCGAATGGTGGGAGATGGTTCGCTTCTCTATGCAGGAAGCTGACAGAGTAGGACTGAAACTTGGCATGCATATTTGTGATGGATTTGCTCTTGCCGGTGGTCCATGGATTACTCCTGAAAAATCTATGCAGAAGGTAGTCTGGAAGGATACTATTGTATCAGGAGGAAAGATTAAAAATTTGCTTTTGGCACGCCCTGAGTCTTACCAGGGATACTATAAGGAAATAGGACTTTATGCTATTCCAGTTCAGCAAGAGTTTTCCACTGATATAAATGTTCCGGAAGTTACATCTTCTGTTGCCGATGATAAAACACCTTCTTATCTAGTAAAAAGAAACGAGACAGGTGCTTTTAAAAGCTTTTCTCCTTGCTGGATTCAATATTCCTTTAAAGAACCATTTACTTGCCGTTCAATAGAAATTGTTCTTAACGGAAATAATTATGAAGCTCATCGCCTGAAAGTTTCTGTAAGCGATGACGGTATTAATTTCCGTACAGTAAAACAATTAGTTCCGGCAAGACAAGGTTGGCAGAACACAGATGAGAATTCTACTCATATTATTCCTGCTACTACTGCTCGTTATTTTCGCTTCTATTGGGATCCGAAAGGTACAGAACCTGGGGCGGAAGACATGGATGCTGCAAAGTGGAAGCCTAATCTGAAGATTAAAAAGCTTATTCTTTCAAGCAAACCTGTAATTAGTCAGTTTGAGGGTAAAGCCGGATTGGTTTGGCGCGTAAGCAAAAGAACCCAATCAGATGAATTGCCTGATAAAGATTGTGTAAAACAGAATCAGATTATAGACCTTTCTTCTTATTTGAAAGGTGATGTTCTGAATGCTACTTTTCCTGCTGGTAAATGGAAAATTGTTAGAATAGGACATACTTCTACCGGACATACCAATGCTACCGGTGGTGGCGCTAAAGGTCTGGAATGTGATAAGTTCAGTGAAGAAGCTGTAAAAATACAGTTTGACCATTGGTTTGGCGATGCTTTCAGAAAGACTGATCCACAATTAGCAAAACGTGTATTGAAGTTTATGCATGTAGACAGTTGGGAATGTGGAAGTCAGAACTGGTCGGACAATTTCATCACTGAGTTTAAAAAGCGCAGAGGATATGATCTTACTCCATATTTATTGGTATATACTGGTATTCCGCTTGAAAGTGCCGAAAAGACAGAAAGTGTTTTAAATGATATTCGTCAGACAATTTCTGAACTGATTGTAGATGTATTCTATAAAACATTGGCTGTTAAAGCAAAGGAATACGATTGTGAATTCTCTGCCGAGAGTGTTGCACCTACTATGGTTAGTGATGGAATGCTTCATTATCAGATTGCTGACCGGCCAATGGGTGAGTTTTGGTTGAACAGTCCTACTCACGATAAACCTAATGATATGCTTGATGCTATATCTGGTGCACACATCTATGGGAAGAATATTATTCAGGCTGAAGGGTTTACTCAGTTACGCACTATGTGGAATGAAAATCCTGCAATGCTAAAACCTTTGCTCGATAGAAATTATGCTTTAGGAATTAACAAACTGTTTTATCATGTTTATGTGCATAATCCTTATGTGGACAAAGCACCCGGCATGACTCTTGATGGCATTGGTCTTTTCTTCCAGCGTGATCAGACTTGGTGGAAGCAAGGAAAGGCATGGGTTGATTATGCTCGCCGCTGTCAGACATTGCTTCAGTTTGGCCATCAGGTGATTGATGTGGCAGTGTTTACTGGCGAAGAAGTTCCTAGAAGAGCTATTCTTCCGGACAGACTTGTTCCTTCTCTTCCAGGAATATTTGGAAAAGAACGTGTGGAATCTGAAGCAAAACGTTTGGCTAATGAAGGACAGCCTATGAGAGAACTGCCTGTAGGGGTGTCTAATTCAGCAAACATGACTGATATGAAAGATTGGATTGATCCATTATCGGGTTACGCTTATGATTCTTTCAATAAGGACGCATTGGTACGTCTTTCAAGATCAGAATTCGGAAAGTTGGTTGTATCAGGAGGAGCCGCATATAGAATATTGGTGTTGCCAAAGTCTCATCCGATGTCTCCTGATGGAAATTACATGAGTCTGGAAGTGGCACGCAAAATTAAGCAACTTCAGAAATCCGGAGTTGTAGTTTTGTTGGGTGATAAACCTTCTCAGGTTCCGGGATTAAATAATAAAGATTATAATACCAAGGAACTGAATAAAATTGCTGAAGAAATATGGTCGGCTTCACCTCAATATAAACTTCCTTATAATGAGACTGACTTCTCTCAGTTCGGTTTGAAAAAAGATGTTATATTTAAAGATAATGCAAAAGATCTTGCATGGACTCACCGCGCTGGCGATGGAACTGATATCTATTTTATCGCTAATCAGAAGAATGAACCCCGTAAAGTAACAGTTTCATTGCGTTGCTATGGCAGACAACCGGAATTATGGAATCCTGTTACCGGTGAAATAAAGGATGCTGAAGTGTGGAGCGAATCAGATGACAGAACAGACGTTGCTTTAGACTTGGATGCTAATGAATCTGTTTTTGTAGTCTTTCAACGTGAGACTGAGGTCGCTTCGGGGAATAATAAGTCAATTCTTACAACTACATCGTTGCAAACAAAAGACTGGAACGTAAATTTTCCTCAGGTGTCAAAGACTCTAAAGAAAAATATATTATTCGACTGGAGCAAAGAAAATGATGCTGATATAAAGTATTACTCTGGTACTGCAAATTATCAGACAATGTTCCAATGGAAGAATAAAGTTGGCAAAAAACAAATCTATCTTGATTTGGGTAAAGTCAATGTTATGGCCGAGGTTATTGTTAATGGCGTAAATTGCGGAACAGTGTGGACTGCTCCATATAGGGTTAATATAACCAGTGCAATAAAGAAAGGGAGCAACAAATTAGAGATTCAGGTTGTTAATACCTGGTCAAATAAAATGAAGGGTGTGCATGATCAAAAGATTAAATCGGGTAATCTTTGGACAAATGCTCCTTACTGGTCTGAAAAGTTGCCTTTACAGGAATCAGGACTTACAGGACCATTAAACCTTGTTTATTAGGGATAGTAGTAAATAGTAATAGAGATATTAATAATTTAAACTAGTTTGGGTAGTAGAAACATGTACATGTTTGAATCCAATCATGTACATGATTAAAAGCTAACATGTACAAGATTGGGGACTAAACATGTACATGATTATTTTAAAACTATCTTTGTAATTACTTAATCTATTACCGGATTAGACATAGATATAGATTATAAAATACATAGTTAAATGAATAACAAGTTCAGATTTGGAGCATTCGCATTGGCGCTATCGCTCTTTTGCTCGACCACAATGAAGGCCGAAGTTAAGCTTCCAGCTTTTTTCTCAAATGGAATGGTTATACAACAACAAACAAATGCTTCTTTTTGGGGAACTTCAACACCAAATAAGAAACTGACAATTGTTACATCATGGAATAAAAAGAAATATACTGTTGATGTGGACGGAACAGGTAAGTGGAAAATTGCTCTTGCAACTCCTACAGCTGGCGGTCCATATTCCATCACATTCAATGATGGCAAACAAACTCTTCTGCAAGATGTTTTAGTTGGTGAGGTATGGCTTTGCTCTGGTCAGTCAAACATGGAAATGCCAATGAAGGGTTATAAGAACCAACCGGTAGAGAATTCAAACATGGATATCCTGAAATCAACAAATCCTCAGATTCGTTTATTTACTGTAGGGCATAATTCTGTTATCGATGTGCAGAATGATGTGAAAGGAGACTGGAAGTCTGCTACTCCCGAATCAGTAAAAGAGTTTAGTGCTACAGCTTATTATTATGGTCGTTTGCTTCAGCAAACTCTGAATGTTCCGGTTGGACTAATTTGCAGCAGCTGGGGTGGTTCATGCGTTGAAGCATGGATGGATAAAGAAATGCTGAAAGGTTTCCCTGAGATTAAGATTCCAAAGTCACCCGAAGATATAGTAGAGAAGAACCGTACTCCAACAACTTTATACCAAGGCATGATAGCTCCGTTGGTTGGTTATACAATTAAAGGTGCAATCTGGTATCAGGGAGAATCTAATTATGATCGCTCTCAATCATATACTGATCTTTTCTCTACTATGATTAATTTATGGAGAGCAAGATGGAATCAGGGTAATTTCCCATTCTATTTCTGTCAGATTGCTCCTTATGATTATTCAATCATAACTTCTGCCGGGAAAGAAGTTATTAATTCAGCATATTTACGCGAAGCTCAAAGCAGAATAGAGAATAAAGTAGAAAATACAGGTATGGCAGTTTTGCTTGATGCCGGATTGAAAGAAGGTATTCACCCAAGAAAGAAACAAATTGCAGGTGAACGTCTTGCTCTGCAAGCTTTGGTAAAAACTTACAAGATAAATGGAGTTACTGCCGATGGTCCTGTCTATAAGGAAATGAGTGTACAGAATGACACTGTTGTAGTAAGCTTTGACAGAACTCAAATGTGGGTTGCTGCTCCAAAAGGTGACTTGCAAAACTTTAAGGTAGCTGGGGCAGATAAGAAATTTTATCCTGCAAAAGCATGGATTGTAAGAAGTAAGGTTTATGTAAAATCTGATGAAGTAAAGAAGCCTGTTGCTGTTCGCTATGCGTTCGATAATTATGTCGATGGCGATCTTTACGGAACAGAAGGACTGCCTGTTTCTTCTTTCAGAACAGATAATTGGTAATACAAATATGAAGAAAGCCTTCGTTGCCATATTATTACTGACTCTCATTACAACCAGTCGGGCAGCATCATCTGCCGACTGGTTGAATGTGTATAATACCCTGTGGACTTCTCAAAGTAAAGGCTCTCATCAATCTATGCCTTGCGGAGGAGGAGATATAGGTCTGAATGTATGGGTAGAAAACAATGAACTTTTATTTTATATCTCCCGCAGTGGTTCACTTGATGAGAATAATTGTCTTCTCAAATCAGGACGTGTCCGCATAAAGCTGTCTCCTAATCCTTTTACAAGCAGTAGTTTTCGTCAGGAACTGAAGCTTAAAGACGGATATGTTGAGGTTGAAGCCGGTGGAACAGTTATCCAGTTATGGGTAAATGTGTTTAGTCCGGTTATTCATGTCGACGTAAAAAGCAAAGAAAAACTTTCCGCTGAGGTTTGCTATGAGAACTGGCGCTATCAGGATCGTTTGATAAGAAAAGGCGAAGGCAATGCTAATTCCTATAAATGGGCTATCCCAAAAGGTTTGGTTACAAAAGCTGATGTGGTGGAAACACAAGGAAACAAACTAACCTTTTACCACAAAAACAGTGAACAGACAGTCTTTGATGTTACAGTTGCCCAACAAGGCATGGATTCCGTAAAAAAAGAAATGTATAATCCATTGGGTAGTCTTACTTTTGGTGGTATGCTTTGGGGAGATAATCTTCAGTTTACAGGCACAAATCAAGGCGAATATGCCGGAACGGATTACAAGTCTTGGTGTATGAGGAGTGCGAAACCTTCACAATCACACCAAATATATGTGGCTCTGTACACGGAACAAGTGGCAGAACTGAACCAATGGAAGCAAGGATTAGCTAAAGCAGTTGGACAAATAAATACTAATGCCGACAAGAAAAAGACACGTGCCTGGTGGAATGCTTACTGGAACCGGAGTTCTATCTGTATAAATGAAACAAACCAAGCTTCTGAAGCGTGGCGCATTGGACGCAATTATCAGCTTTTCCGCTATATGCTGGGCTGTAATGCTTACGGCAATTATCCTACAAAGTTCAATGGCGGATTGTTTACCTTTGATCCTTGCCATGTAGACACTTTGCAAAGCTTTACTCCCGATTATCGCAAATGGGGTGGGGGTACAATGACTGCACAGAACCAGCGTTTGGTTTATTTTCCTATGCTGAAAAGTGGTGATTTTGATATGATGAAGTCTCAGTTTGCTTTCTATATGAGAATCCTGAAAAATGCAGAGCTACGCAGCAAAGTTTATTGGAATCATAAGGGAGGCTGCTTTCCCGAACAAATAGAAAACTTTGGGTTGCCTAATCCAAGTGAGTATGGTTGGAAACGTCCGGCAGGTTTCGATAAAGGATTGGAATATAATGCATGGTTGGAATATGAATGGGACACAGTACTTGAGTTCTGCAATATGATTCTGGAAACCAAAGATTATAATAATGAAAAGATAGATGAATATGTTCCTCTGATAGAAAGTGCTCTTACTTTCTTTGATGAACATTATCGGATGCTGGCTACTCAGCGCGGACGCAAGGCGCTTGATGGAGACGGACACTTGGTTCTTTATCCCGGCTCGGCTTGCGAAACATATAAGATGACTTATAATTCCACATCTACCATATCGGCTTTGAGAGTTGTACTGGAAAAAATGATTAAACTACCTGCCGACAGTGCAAAAACGGCACATTGGAAAGAGATGTTATCAACAATTCCACCAATAACTATCAAAGAAGAGAATGGAAAGAAGATGATTGCTCCGGCAAAATTGTGGGAACGAATAAATAATGTGGAGTCGCCTCAATTATATCCGGTCTTTCCGTGGAGAATTTACGGAGTAGGGAAAAAAGAGTTGGATGTTGCTTTAAATACTTATCTTTATGACTTTGATGCCTTAAAGTTCAGAAGCCATATAGGATGGAAACAGGATAATATTTTTGCAGCTTGTCTGGGCTTGACAAAAGAAGCTCAACGACTGACTTCTCTTAAAATGAAGGATAGTGATTTACGTTTCCCTGCTTTCTGGGGACCAGGCTATGACTGGACTCCCGATCATAACTGGGGAGGCAGCGGAATGATTGGTCTGCAGGAAATGTTGTTGCAGGCAAATGACGACCAGATACTTTTATTTCCATCCTGGCCGGTTGAATGGGATGTGCATTTTAAACTGCACGCTTCGAAGAACACAACAGTGGAAGCGGAGTTGAAAAATGGTAAGGTGGTTAATTTACGTGTTTATCCTGCTGAAAGGATGAAAGACGTTGTTGTTATGATTAAGAAATAAATAAAAACAGATACAGAATAATGAAGAATGTTATTGCAGCACTTTTGCTCTTTTTGATGCCAGTATTTGGATTTGCCGGCTCGTATCGCCCTGAAACATCTGTTGCGGGCTTTATTGATTTGAAAGGCAGTGGAAGAATTGTGTATAATTTCAATCCCGGATGGCGCTTTTATAAAGGAGATGTGAAAAATGGCGGAGCTGTTGGCTTGGATGATTCATCCTGGGAAGTAGTTGCTACACCACATACTGTGGCGTTAGAACCGGCTGAGGCTAGCGGTTGCCGCAATTATCAGGGACCGGCATGGTATAGAAAACATTTTGTTGTAGACAAATCGTTGACTGGCAAGAATGTTTCGGTGTACTTTGAAGCGATAATGGGTAAATCGGACGTTTATGTAAACGGCAAACTAGTGAAACAGCATCTCGGAGGATATCTTCCTTTTATTATTTCACTAACCGATCTGGGCATTCATGCAGGTGAATCCTGTTTAATTGCTGTTTTTACAGATAATAGTGATGATAAGAACTTCCCTCCCGGAAAGAAACAATATACGCTTGACTTTGCTTATCACGGAGGAATCTACCGTGATGTGTGGATGATTGCGAAATCGCCGGTTGCTATAACTGATGCTATTGAAGCGAATAAAGTTGCTGGTGGTGGAGTGTTCGTTCATTTTGATAATATCAGTGAAAAGAGTGCCGATGTTTTTGTTGATACAGACGTTAAGAATGATGGCAAACAAAATAGAACTGTTTATATTGAGACTGAATTATGTGATAAATCAGGAAAAGTAATTGCCAAAGAAAAGACTAAGTTGGTACTTGGAGGTGGTGCAAGTCAAACTGCCAGACAAAAAATAACTGTGCGCAAACCGAATCTTTGGTTCCCTGAAAATCCTTATTTATACAGAGTCAACTCAAGAGTACTTGATGGAAAAGTGGCTTTAGATGGTGGAACAACTCGTGTTGGTATTCGCAAAGCTGAGTTCCGTGGAAAAGATGGTTTCTTCCTTAACGGTAAACCTTATGGTCAGCTTATTGGTGCAAACAGACATCAGGATTTTGGTTATGTAGGTAATGCTCTTCCTAATTCTCAGCAATGGCGTGATGCTAAAAAGTTGCGTGACGCTGGTTGCAAAATAATCCGCTCTGCACATTATCCACAGGATCCGGCATTTATGGATGCGTGTGATGAACTGGGATTATTCATTATTGTAGCTACTCCCGGATGGCAGTTCTGGAATAAAGATCCTCATTTCGGAGAACTGGTAAATGAGAATACTCATCAGATGATTCGTCGGGATCGCAACCATACATCTGTACTTATATGGGAACCGATTCTGAATGAAACCCGTTATCCGATCGATTTCTCTTTGGCTGCTTTGAAAGTAACGAAAGATGAATTCCCTTATCCAGGTGCTCCGGTTGCTGCGGGTGATTTGCATTCCGAGGGAGTTACTGATAATTACGGATTGGTTTATGGATGGCCTACCGACGAAGGAAAGGCTAAACAATGTATCTTTACCCGTGAATTCGGAGAAAATGTAGACGACTGGTATGCTCATAACAATAATAACCGTGCTTCACGTAGCTGGGGGGAACGTCCGCAGTTAGTTCAGGCTCTTTCATTGGCAGAATCTTATGGTGCGATGTTTAACACAACCGGGCAATTTATAGGTGGTGCGCAGTGGCATCCTTTTGATCACCAACGCGGATATCATCCCGATCCATATTGGGGAGGAATCTTTGACTGTTTCCGTCAACCTAAATATGCATATTACATGTTCAGAAGTCAGGTGTCTCCTAAAGTGAGTCATCCTGTATGTGAAACCGGACCAATGACATATATTGCAAATGAAATAACTCCTTTCTCGGATAGTGATGTGGTGGTATTTAGTAACTGCGATTCAGTCAGACTTATTGCTTATGAAAAGGATACAATTGTACAGCCAGTAATTCATCAGAAGAACGGTATTCCAAACGCTCCTGTAATATTTAAGAATGTATATAAATTCTGGGATATGCGTGAATATACGTATGTACAGAAGAACTGGCAGAAAGTTAGTTTCGTAGCAGAAGGTATTATTGATGGAAAAGTTGTGTGCAGCTTTAAAAGAATGCCATCCCGCCGTTCTACCAAATTAAGATTAACACTTGATCATGAAGGACAGGCACTGGTTGCCGATGGTTCTGATTTTGCTGTCGTAATAGCTGAAGTTACTGATGATAGTGGAAATGTTCGTCGTCTGGCAAAAGAAAATGTAGTATTTAGCGTGGAAGGTGAAGGCTCAATTATTGGTGATGCAAGTATAGGTGCTAATCCACGTGCAGTGGAATTTGGTTCGGCTCCGGTATTAATCCGTGCAACGAATAAGGCTGGTAAGATAAAGGTCAAAGCTCATGTTCAGTTTGAAGGAGTTTATGCTCCAACATCTACCGAACTGGAGTTTGAAAGTGTTCCTTCTGAAAAGCCATTCTGCTATATAGATCAGATACGTAGTGAAGCCAACCAAAGCAAGTCTTCTCATAATGAAGCTAAACAGAATTTGTCTGATGAAGAAAAACAGAAAGTTTTGAAGGAAGTTGAACTTCAGCAGACAGAGTTTGGTGAAAAGCACTTAAAATAGTGATTAATAAGTTTTAAAGTGTTAACTGATAGTTGTACATTTGTTTGTCTTTACTTAACTTTGACCTCAATACTTTTAAAAAACAGACAAAAGAGATGAATAAATATTTAGTGCTTATAATCATGTTATTTTGCGGCTGTTTTGTGGCAGCAAGTAATAACATGATTATTGAGCATTATTCAGTTGAGAATGGTGTTCCTCATGAAATAGTAAATTGTGCAATTAAGGACTCAGAAGGCTTTGTCTGGTTGGGCACCTGGTATGGGTTATGTAGTTTTGATGGACAAAAGTTCAAAACATACAATAGTCGGAACGTATATTACACAGATATCCCCCCCAGGAAAATTCAAAAAATAATAGAAGATAAAAGTTGTAACTTATGGGTCAAAACCATTGACCACAAACTTTATCTCTTTGATAAACACAAGGAATGTTTTTATTCCGTTTTTAATGAGCTGAGAAAAAAATACTCGGTGAATTCGCAGATAATCAAGATTCAGAAAACTGATGACGGAGAACTCTTATTATTAACCAAAAACAAAGACTTATTAAAGGCGTGTTCCGATAGGAATGGCAAACTGAATATTATCCTTCTCCACGATTCAAAAAACAAGGCTGGTAATACAAAGCTTAAGAATAATCTTTTGTGTGAAAGTAAAGAATACATTAGTTGGATTGGAACGGATTATAAAATTATGTCTTGTCCTAAAGGCAAATCTTTAAAATCACAGCCATCTGATTTTATTCTAAGAAAATTCGGAATTACTTTTGATAAAGAATTTTCATGTGCATACGAGAACAAAGGAGTTTTATGGTTAGGCGATAGACAAGGAAATATTTATCTGATAACTCTATATAATGGCCGAATAATTCCAATAAAGATGTTGTCGGGTAAGGGTGTTATTGAGGATATCTTTATTGAAAACAGAACGAAAATATATATATCTGTTGCAAACAAAGGTGTTTATTTATATGATCTGACTAAAAAAAGCTTCAGACAATTGTTTTCTCTGCAAATTAAAGAACCTGTTGTCAAGTCATTTAGCGACAGTTACGGTAAAATCTGGTTTATTCTTGGTAAGAAAGGTGTGGCTTATTATAATCCGGTAAATAACGAAAGTAAGCAATTTGTTTTTCAGGATGGACTTGTTAATGAGGAAATTCAGGAACAAGATGGAAAAGAGCATGGGATGTTTTTTGTGACTTCATCCGGTGATTTAGTTCGGATTGACCGAAATAAACTTACGATGGATTACTTAAACCATTCAGAAGAATTTCTCAAATTTGATAAAGGAAATAGACTCTGTAACTTATTACTTGATCGGGATGGTGTTTTATGGGTTACATCTTTAGATAATGGTATTTATAAAATCAGTTTTCCCAAAAAACAATTTTCTCTTTTTTCTCCATGCTTATTTGAAAATAAGATTGCCGATGTTGAAAAGTGTAAGGTAGGAGTTAAATCATTGTTTGAAGCTAAGAATGGTGATATATGGGTTGGAACCCGGAACTCTGAAGTTTATAGATTAGGACATAATGGTGCTTTAAAGCAAAAATTCTCAGTGGCTAACTATAATATTGGGAATGTATATCATATAATGGAAGATAACCGGGGTAACATCTGGTTCTCAACAAAAGGAAATGGTCTGGTAAAAGCGGAACCGGATAATTCCTCAAAACTGGGGTTCCGTTTCACTCATTTCGTAAATGACGAAGATAATCCTAATTCAATTAGTAGTAATGAAGTATATTGCTCTTTTCAGGATAGCAAAGGACGTATCTGGGCCGGTTTATTTGGTGGAGGTTTAAATTTACTGGATGAAGAAAATGGCCGACTCATTTTCAGACACAAATACAATTGCTTCAGTTATTATCCTTCCAACGGAATGTATATGGAGATTCGAAATATGATTGAAGACTCCGAAGGGCGCATTTGGGTGGGTACAAGTGATGGCTTGATGTCATTTGATGGAAACTTTAAAAAACCAGATAAAATAAAATTTGAGGTTTACCAGGATGGATCAGATATTTCAGATAATGATATTTATGCCTTATATAAAGATAAAACATCTCAAATATGGATAAGTGTTTTTGGAGGAGGGCTAAACAAGCTTATTCGTTATGATAAAGAAAACAGAAAGCCTGTATTCCAATCATATGGTCTGAGAGAAGGACTGAAAAGTGATGTTATTTTGTCTATAGTCGAAGACAAAAAGAGTAATCTTTGGCTGGCTACAGAAATGGGAATCTCTCGTTTTGACTTGAGAACACAATCTTTCCGTAATTTTGATAAGTATGATGGCTTTATTCCTGTTAAGATGGAGGAAGAATGCGCATTGCGTTGTGCTTCCGGCCAGCTTTGGTTTGGATGTAAAGATGGTATTTTAAAATTTGATCCATCCAGACTGGAAACATATAATTTTGCATATAAAACTTATATTGTCGATTTTAAAGTATCTAATCAAGACTACAATTCTTTAAATGCGGGAGAGCATGGACTGTCTGTCAAGGAACTGAAAACAATTACCCTAAAGCATAACCAGTCAATGTTTACGATTGAGTTTGCCGCATTGAATTATTACAATCAGAACCGTATTAGTTATAAATATATATTGCAAGGATATGAAGAAGAATGGCACTTCAGTGGAAAGAACCGGATTGCTTCTTATACAAATGTTCCTCCAGGTAAGTATTTGTTTAAAGTTAGAACAATAGACGAAGCAAATCCCTCTTTTGTTTCTGAAAGAGCAATAGAGATAATTATTCTTCCACCTTGGTGGAGATCTAATATTGCTTATGTGATTTATGCAATATTATTTATGGCTTTGTTATATGGAGTTATGAAATTTGTCTTTTTCATGATAAAGATAAAAAATGATATCTATATCGAACAGAAACTGGCAGAGTTAAAGATTAAGTTCTTCACAAACATTTCTCATGAATTGCGTACTCCTTTGACATTGATCAAGGGCCCTATTCAGGAATTACGTGAGAAAGAAAAACTATCAGATAAAGGAGCCCGATACATCGATTTGATGGAAAAGAGTACAGATCAGATGCTTAATCTGGTTAATCAGATCCTTGATTTCAGAAAAATAGAAAATGGAAAAATGCGCTTGCATGTCTCTCTGATAAACCTAAATGCTTTGATTGAACATCTGAGTGAGGAATTTGAGGTCCTTTCTGAAGAGAATGAAATCAGTTATACTTGTCAGTACAATGACAATGATATTTTTGTCTGGGCAGATAAAGAAAAGCTGGAGATAGTTATACGTAATCTTCTTTCAAACGCATTCAAATTTACACCTTCTGGTGGGAGCATTCTTTTAACAGTAGGCCTTCTTCCCGATGGGAAAGCCTGTTTTGTCAGGGTCGATGATACTGGTACAGGTATCCCTCAGAATAAACTTACTGAGATTTTTGAACGTTTCTCACAGGGAGATAATGCAAAAGATACCACATATAAAGGTACAGGAATCGGATTGGCTCTTTCTAAGGAACTGATGAACTTACATCATGGACGTATTACTGTTGAAAGTGAACAATCCAAAGGATCAGCATTTACGGTTGAATTGCTATTAGGCAAAGAACATTTCAAGCCTTCTGAGGTTGATTTCTATTTTAGTGATCAGGTTGACCAGCTTCCTCATGAAACTGCTATTTTAAATACAAATAGAAATGAAGAGGAGGATGAACAACAGGAGGACGATATGAACAAAGAAAATTCTGCGTTGCCAAGTTTGTTACTTGTAGAAGATAATAAAGACTTATGTAACCTGATAAAGATGCAACTGGAAGATAAATTCCGTATATATATTGCAAATAACGGAGTTGAAGGCTTAAAGAAGGTTCACCTTTATCATCCGGACATTGTTGTGACAGATCAGATGATGCCAGAGATGGATGGTACTGAGATGTTACAGCGTATCAGGAAAGATTTTAAGATTAGTCATATTCCGGTAGTTATCCTGACTGCTAAGAGTAGTGATGAAGCAAAGACAATGGCTATAAATCTTGGAGCAAATGCTTATATAACAAAACCTTTCAGTAAAGATTATCTGGTAGCTCGTATTGAGCAGTTATTAAGAGAAAGAAAACTTTTCCAGGAAAGGCTGTGGAAAAAGGATAGTGATGAACCATCGATTGATTATGAGCAATTTTTGGTTCAGAAAGATGTGCAATTACTAGAGAAAATTCATCAGGTTATTGAAGATAATCTTGATAACAGCGACTTTAATATAGATACAATTGCCGCAAGTATTGGCTTAAGCCGTTCTTCTTTCTTTAAGAAGCTGAAGAGTCTTACAGGACTTGCTCCGGTTGATCTTGTGAAAGAGATTCGTCTTGGCAAATCCATAGAACTGATTAAGAATACAGATCAAAGCATATCGGAGATTGCTTTTTCTGTAGGGTTCAAAGATGTAGGCTATTTTGGTAAATGTTTCAGAAAGAAATATGATCAATCCCCCCGTGAATATATGAACACCTATAGAAAGTCGTGAAATACTGATTACAAAAGCCATCTTTTATCGTTTTAGAATTATATTCATTAATCTAATAAGCTTAATAAAATGAGGATAATTCGGATTACTACTTTAAGAAATATTTTTATAGTAGTTTTTTGTGCCATTGCTGCGCAAAGTCTTTTAGCTCAAAAGTATTCTTTGGAACTAAAAAACGGTAAGGTTAAATATAACCTTGATCAGCAAAATAATAGAGTTCTAGATTTTTCATATTGCGGATATAGGAGTTCTGATAAAGATATTCCGGCAGTTCCCAATAAAATACTTGTCTCTCACCAGGAAGGTGATTGCTCTGCTGTTATTCAAAGAGCAATAAATTATGTATCTTCTTTGGCACCGGATAAGACTGGATTTAGGGGTACAGTCTTATTAGATAAAGGAATATTTTATTTAGATAAATCTCTGTTTATAACAAAGTCGGGGGTTGTTTTACGTGGGACAGATAAAAATCAGACAGTCCTTGTAAAGAGAGGGTATGACAGAGGATCTGTTATATATGTTGAAGGTAAGAACGATATGACAGTTACTGATACAATATCAATAGCTTCTTCCTATGTACCCGTTAATTCCCGCTCAATATCAATTATTCCCGACCACAAGATCAAAAAGGGAGATAGAGTAATGGTCTATCGTCCTTCGACAGCAGAATGGATTGCAAGTTTAGGATGTGATCATTTTGGTGGTGGCATTACTTCCTTGGGATGGAAAGCCGGAGATATTGATTTGTTTTGGGATAGAACAATTGTCAGTGCAGATAAAAATAATGTAGAACTGGATGTTCCTTTGACAATGGCTCTTGATGCTCAGTGGGGTAAATCTAAGTTGCTGGTATATCGTTGGAATAATAGAATATCTGATTGTGGCGTTGAAAACCTTTCTATTGAATCAAGTTATAATCAAAAATATCCCAAAGATGAAGATCATTGTTGGGGAGGTGTATCTATTGAAAATGCAGAAAACTGCTGGGTACGTAAAGTCTCATTTAAATATCTGGCCGGAAGTGCAGTCTTTGTTCAACGGACAGCTTCTAAAGTAACTGTAGAAGATTGTATATCTACTGATCCTGTTTCTGAAACCGGTGGTATGCGTAGAAATACATTCTTAACAATGGGACAGCAAACTCTTTTCCAACGTTGTTATTCAGAGCATGGTATGCACGATTTTGGTGCAGGATTTTGTGCTCCCGGACCAAATGCTTTCGTACAGTGTGAAGCTAAAGAAGCCTTTGGATTTAGTGGCGCTTTGGAAAGTTGGGCTTGCGGTTTATTATTTGATATAGTAAATATTGATGGTAATAATCTTACTTTCAAAAATCTGGGTCAGGATTATTGCGGTGCCGGATGGGGTACAGCAAATAGTCTTTTCTGGCAATGTTCTGCTTCTGAAATTGAATGTTACACACCTGCAACAGATGCTGCAAACAGAGCTTACGGATGTTGGGCACAGTTCTCAGGAAACGGTGAATGGAATGAATCAAATAACCATATCCAGCCAAGGAGTTTCTTCTATGCACAATTAGGAGAACGCTTAGGACAGGATTGCTCTGCAAGAGGCCGTGTTCTGCCAATGAATACAGATGCTTCCAGTAGTCCGACTGTTGAAGTTGCAGCTCAGATGGCTAAACAGTCTTTAACTACTCCTAGATTAACATTGCGCCATTGGATTGAACAAGATTCAATGCCTGAAAGTGTTGTTGCTCATGCTAAACTAAAATTGGCTTCTTCTTTGAAAGTTTATGAAGAGAAAGAAACTGCTCAGAAACAAATGGCTGTTGTTGATGGTAAGATCGAGATAAATAACCATCTTTTAACAGGTAACAGGTTTGAAGTTCCATGGTGGAACGGTAAATTGAAAACTAACTTTTTACCTCAGGCAAAACCACATATCACAAGATTTGTACCAGGTCGTGAAGGTACAGGATTGACTGACCGTATTGATTCTGTTGTAAATTACATGAAGAATCAGAATATTGTGGTATTAGATCACAACTACGGTTTGTGGTATGATTTAAGAAGGGATGATCATGAACGTACTCGTCGTAGAACGGGAGATGTATGGGGACCTTTCTATGAACAACCTTTTGCTCGATGTGGTGAAGGTACAGCATGGGACGGATTGTCAAAATATGATTTGAACATGCCAAATGAATGGTACTGGACACGATTGAAGGAGTTTGCGGATGAATCAGAAAAAGCAGGATTGGTTCTTTTTCATGAGAACTATTTCCAGCATAATATTATTGAAGCTGGTGCACATTGGGTAGATTGTCCATGGCGTTCAGCGAACAATATTAATAACACCGATTTCCCGGAACCTGTTCCTTTTACAGGTGATAAAAGAATCTTTATGGCCGACCGTTTTTATGACATTACTCACCCTGTAAGACGCGAGCTTCATAAAAAATATATTCGTCAATGTCTGAATAATTTTGCAGATAATAAAAATGTAGTTCAGCTTATTAGTGCAGAATTTACAGGTCCGCTTCACTTTGTACAATTCTGGTTGGATGAGATTGGAGCATGGGAAAAAGAAACAGGTAAGCACGCAACAGTAGCACTTAGTACAACGAAAGATGTTCAGGATGCAATTCTGAAAGATAAAAAACGTGCCGGCTTAGTTGATATTATTGATATCAGGTATTGGCATTATAAAAGTGATGGAACTACATATGCTCCTGAAGGTGGAAAAAATTTAGCTCCAAGACAGCATGCCCGCCAAATGAAAGTTGGTAAGGTTACTTTCAAAGAAGCATATAAAGCAGTTAGTGAATATAGAGAAATGTATCCGGAAAAAGCTGTGACTTTTTATGCTCAGAATTATCCTGATATGGCTTGGGCTGTATTTATGGCCGGAGGCTCTTTACCAGTTCTTCCTGAAATTAATGATCCTGCATTCTTAAAAGATGCATTGAAAATGCATGTGGAAAAAACCGGTACCGAAAGTTATTGTAAACTGGTAAAAAATGGTCTGGGAACAATTATTTATTGCCAGTCAAAAGAAAATTTTGCTTTACCAATTGCTCCGGGTACATATTCATTAAAGAAAGTAGATGTAAAAACAGGTAAAGTCTCAATTGTTGCTAATAAGCTAAAAATAGGTAATACTTACCAGTTTAATAGTGGTGTAGATGCTCCGGGAGTTTATTGGTTCCAGGCATTGTAACTACAAAAAATGGTAATAATTAGCAGAAATATGTTATAAAGCAGGATTATCAATTGTTTCCACTCTATAACCAAATATTCCCAAAAATAAAGTCTGTTGATATATAGCTTTGCACTGTCTAGAAAGACAAAGCATAAAGTTAATAGATATCATGAAGGAACAGAATGAGAATAGAATGGATAGTATGACTGCTGATACTGAAGTATCACAGTTGCTTTCCTTTTTACAATCAGGGGATATAAACGCTTTCTCCAGATTATATGATTTACACGTGAATATGCTCTTTAATTACGGCTGTAGGTTAACTACTGACAAAGAGCTGTTGAAAGATTGTATTCACGATGTTTTTATTAAGATTTATAATAAACGTCAAGATCTTGGTGAAATCAGTAATTTTAAATCATATCTTTTCATCTCGTTGAAGAATAAGCTATGTGATGAGAGCCGTAAAAGAATCAATTTTTCAGATCTTGCAGTGGAAGAATATAATCCTGTAGCTTTAGAAAACGTAGAAAACGATTATATTAATTTTGAAATGGAGTCCATTTCCAATGAGAAGGTGAAGCATCTTTTAAGCCAACTTCCTCCACGTCAGAAAGAGGCTTTGACATTATATTATATTGAAGAGAAAAAATACGAAGATATTTGCTTGATAATGGATATGAATTATCAGTCGGTCCGCAATTTAATTCATCGCGGAATATTAAAACTTCGTAGTATTGCTGTCTGATATTTTTTTTAATACATTATGTGAGTACAAGTTTTCCACTTATTCGTTTTTTTAATATATCAATTAATTATGTGATAAAGTGGAAAAAAACGGATTAAACACTATAGAGGACTTTCTTACTAATGATAATTTCATTAGTCTGGTCTTTGAGCAGACTTCCTTATTGAAAAAATATTGGAATGATTATTTCAAACTTAATCCCGGAAAGGAGTCTTTAGCAAATGAGGCTAAAAATATATTGTTAAATGAATTAGATGCACCGGGCATGAGTTCTGCAGAACAGGAAAAGCTGAAAGAAAAGATTCTTTGTACAATTAGAAGGTAGTAGTTTTATAATATAGGTTTTAAAAAGACCTGAGATCTGAATATTATTTTATTCAGGTCTCAGGTCTTCTTGCTTTTATGGTTAGATATTATAATCCTTTTTTCTTTGCTTCGTTCCAGTATTTGTCCATTTCTTCCAGCGACAGATCTTTCAAATTTACTCCTTGTTTTATAGTATTCTCTTCCAGATAATTGAAACGGCGGATAAATTTGTGGTTAGTTCGTTCAAGCGCATTATCCGGATTAATTCCATAAAGGCGGGCTGCATTGATGATGCTAAAGAAAAGATCACCGAATTCTGCTTCCGCTTTATCTTTATCCATTGAGGATATTTCCGTTTGAAGTTCACCAAACTCTTCTTTCACTTTATCCCAAACCTGCTCTTTTTCTTTCCAGTCGAAACCCACATTTCGTGCTTTATCTTGTATGCGGTAAGCTTTAATCAGTGAGGGTAGGGAAGAAGGAACTCCGCTCAGCACAGATTTATTTCCTCCTTTTTCTTTCAGTTTTAGTTGTTCCCAGTTCTGAGAAACTTGTCCGGCTGTTTCAGCAACAGCATCTCCAAATACATGTGGATGCCTGAAAATAAGTTTTTCACACAAATTGTCACATACATCTTTAATATCAAAATCATTAGTTTCTGATGCTATTTTGGAATAAAACGCAACATGTAGCAATACATCTCCCAGCTCTTTGCAAGTGTCTTTTTTATCTCCCTTCATCAGCGCATCACTTAATTCGTACACCTCTTCAATGGTGTTGGCTCTAAGGCTCTCATTTGTTTGTTTCCTATCCCACGGACATTTTTCGCGAAGTTCATCGAGAATATCTAAAAATCGTCCGAAGGCTTCTATTTGTTCTTTTCTTGTATGCATGTTTGTAATTCTTTTAATCATGAGCAAAAGTAGCCATTTCTTTCGCAGATAATCGCCTTTTTTTATTAATTTTGCGGGCAATATTCAATGAATTAATAAATTATCAGATAAAAACATGGAATTAGCTAGTAAGTATAACCCCGCCGACGTGGAGGATAAATGGTACCAGTATTGGCTGGATCATAAATTATTTAAGTCAAAACCTGATGGACGCGAGCCATATACAGTAGTGATACCTCCTCCAAATGTGACGGGTGTGCTACATATGGGCCACATGCTGAACAATACCATTCAGGATATCCTTGTCCGCCGTGCCCGTATGGAGGGAAAGAATGCTTGCTGGGTACCGGGAACGGACCATGCTTCTATTGCTACAGAAGCAAAAGTGGTGAATAAACTGGCTGCCGAAGGTATTAAGAAAACTGATTTAACCCGTGATGAGTTCCTGAAACATGCATGGCAGTGGACTGATAAGCACGGTGGCATCATTCTTGAGCAGTTGAAAAAACTGGGTGCTTCCTGTGACTGGGATCGTACAGCGTTTACTATGGACGAGTCCCGTTCAGAAAGCGTGCTTAAAGTATTTGTAGACCTTTACAAAAAAGGTTTGATTTACCGTGGTGTGCGTATGGTGAACTGGGATCCAAAAGCGCTTACCGCTTTGTCTGATGAGGAAGTTATCTACAAAGAAGAGCACAGCAAATTGTTCTACCTTCGTTATATGATTGAAGGGGAAGATAAATACATTATTGTGGCTACTACCCGTCCTGAAACAATTCTGGGTGATAGTGCTGTTTGTGTGAATCCAAATGATCCACGTTACAGTTACCTGAAAGGAAAGAAAGTAATTGTTCCTTTGGTGAACCGCGCCGTGCCTATCATTATGGACGATTATGTTGACATTGAGTTTGGTACAGGTTGCCTGAAAGTAACTCCTGCTCATGATGTAAACGACTATATGCTTGGAGAGAAATATAATCTTCAGACTATTGATATTTTTAATGCCGACGGAACTATTAGTGAAGCCGGAGGCATGTATGTAGGAATGGATCGTTTTGATGTACGTGAGCAAATAGAGAAGGATCTTAATGCTGCCGGACTTATGGAGAAGGTAGAAGCTTATGATAACAAGGTTGGTTACTCAGAACGTACCAATGTGGTTATTGAACCAAAGCTTTCTATGCAGTGGTTTCTTAAGATGACCGATTTGGCTAAACCAGCTTTGGATTCGGTTATGAACGATGATATTAAATTCCACCCTGCTAAATTCAAAAATACATACCGTCACTGGATGGAGAATGTGAAGGACTGGTGTATCTCCCGTCAGTTGTGGTGGGGACATCGTATTCCTGCTTATTTCCTTCCTAAAGGTGGTTTCGTCGTAGCTGCTACTGAAGAAGAGGCTTTGCAACTGGCTCGTACAAAGACTGGCGATGCTAACCTGCAACTGTCCGACCTTCGTCAGGATGAAGATTGCCTTGATACCTGGTTCTCTTCATGGTTATGGCCTATCTCTTTGTTCGATGGAATTAATAATCCGGGAAATGAAGAAATTAAATATTACTATCCTACCAGCGACCTTGTAACAGGACCGGATATTATCTTCTTCTGGGTAGCTCGTATGATTATTGCGGGTTATGAATACCAGAAGGAATTACCATTTAAGAATGTTTATTTTACCGGTATTGTTCGCGACAAACAAGGACGTAAGATGTCTAAGTCTTTGGGTAACTCACCCGATCCTTTAGATTTGATTGAGAAATTCGGTGCCGATGGTGTTCGTATGGGAATGATGCTTGCTGCTCCGGCAGGAAACGACATTCTGTTTGATGATCAGCTGTGCGAACAGGGACGTAACTTTAATAATAAGATTTGGAATGCTTTCCGCTTGATAAAAGGATGGGAAGTTGACAATACAATAGAACCTTCAGAAGCTGCAACGTTGGCTGCTGAATGGTTTACTAACGTAATGAGCAAGGCAATTGATGAGGTACAGGATCTGTTCTCTAAATACCGCTTGTCTGAAGCTTTGATGGTTGTCTATAAACTATTCTGGGATGAATTCTCTTCATGGTATCTGGAATTAATCAAGCCTGCTTACGGTGCGCCTATTGATGGCAAGACTTATGCTGTAACCTTGAAGTTCTTTGATGATCTTCTTAGATTGCTTCACCCATTCATGCCTTTTATTACAGAAGAATTGTGGCAATGCCTTACCGATCGTAAAGACGGTGAAAGCATCATGAGCCAGACTCTTCCTTCTTATGAAGCTGCTAAAGAAGATACACTAAGCTCATTTGAGGCTACTAAAGAAGTTATTGCCGGAGTTCGTACCATCCGTATGCAGAAGAATATTGCTCAGAAGAATCAACTTGAACTTGAAATAATAGGAGAGAACCCTGTTCAATACTGGATTCCTGCCATTTCTAAGATGTGTAACCTCTCTTCTTTGAAGTCGGTACAAGATAAATCAGCCGGAGCTGCTTCGTTTATTGTAGGTACAACAGAATATGCTGTTCCTCTGGGTGATTTGATTGATGTGGCTGCTGAAATTGAGAAGCTGAAGGCCGATCTGAAATATCAGGAAGGATTTTTGAATTCTGTACTTAAGAAGTTAAGCAATGAGAGATTTGTGAACAATGCTCCTGCTGCTGTTATTGAAGTAGAACGCAAGAAACAAGCCGATGCTGAGAGTATTATTAAATCTCTGAAGGAAAGCATCGAAGGATTTCAGAATAAATAACGATATGCGATATATCGGATAATTATAGATTTAGCGAATAATGGAGAGGATGGCTTTTAGTCATCCTCTTTTTTACTTTTATAAACCCAGCAATCTGATTGATATTCGATAATAGTCCTTATCCTGTGGCTGGATAAATTTTGTCCATCTAATGTGCAACTGCGATAATCTGCAAAAGGGTCATATAGAATTATTGGTGTATGATTTCAAATTATTCACCAATAAATAAAATCCATTGGTGAATGGCTTAAAATTATTGGAAAATAACGCTTCAAACTCCCGCCGGCTTTTTTAAAAAGCTGGCGGGAGTTTGTTCAACATCCGGTTATGTTTTAAAAAAGGCAGGCGGGATGTTTTTACATTTTACTTTTGCACGGTTTTACAGGAAAAACGAAAATCATCCCTCACTCCCTCACTATTTTGTGTAATATGTTAAAGTATAGTGTATTATCCCGTGATGGTAGCATTTTGATCCATCACTAAACCCACACTTTTGGAATCATCCCTCACTTTTTAGAGCCATTTTTCTCCAAATAGAACCTAACTCAGCTTGATTTGTTTCTCAAGACAAATTATGCGTGAAATCTACTGATTGAGCTCGAAAAAGTGAGGGTTCATGCCTTTTGTGATGCTTTTGTGATGGTTGAATTTGATCCATCACGTTGCAATTGATTGTTGTTCAGTTTGTTGGACGAAAAAGTGAGGGAGTGAGGGTTGAAAATGACTTTTGCTGAATAGAACAGAAGAAAGGTGCTTTACTTTAATTTTTTTTTTGCTGGAGGCTTTGGTTTAGAAGCATAAAAAAAGGGAACCTTATGGGCACCCTTTTCAATTATATTTTTTGTAGAAAAATTAATTCTCTAATAACTTTTTCAAGAAGTCATCCAGCTCTTCGTCAAGTCCTTTTAGAAGTTCATCATTAACCAGCATTGTATCATCGTCCATCAGCAGCAGGTCAATAATACTTTCCTTTTCTTCATCTACCAAAACAATAGAATAGGGCTTCAGCAAAGTAAGGTGATCAAACAATCCTCCTTCTTTCAATTTATTAAGCGTAGCTCGGAGAATGCGTTCTGTGTTCTGATAAAAGTCTTCATTGTTATAGTCAACCCATTCTTCAATGATTACTTTAGCCAGCTCTTCCTCATCATCGTTGAAGATGCATAATTCACCAGAATCCTGTTTAGGAAGTAAATGGATGTCTGTTATAACAGTCTGTTCATCGTATCCGATAAATTGGCTTATAGCCTCTTTGATGGCCGATTCGATTAGGGTATGTGATTGTGCACTTAGTTTCATATAGATAATTTTTTATCTTTTCAGTATTTTATCCAAAAGTACAAAAAAAAATTATTCTTGCTACAGATTCTCTTAAAAATTGTCACTAAAACGTTCCATTTGTAATTTTAATACTTGTATGTCGTTTTTTCTTTCTTTTAGTATTCCAAGATATTGGGTGGTTATGATGTAATCCTGTGAATAATTATTCTTGTTTATAGCTTCTTTCCCTTCAATTGATTTCTTTTTTTTATTTTCTTTATCAAGGACTATCTGATTTGCTTTCTCTGCCCATTCTATTGCTTTTTCTATGTCGTCATGAGCTTCATAATATAAAGCAATGTTGAAAGCTGATCTCATCTTTGCTTTTTTGCTTTTACGATTATTGGCTAACAACCAAAGCTTCAGAGCATCGTCCCATGTACCTTCACGAACAAGCACAGCACCATCCCGTAATTCCAGACAACCGCTGGTATAATAATATCTGTTGGCTGTGTTCCAGGTAGGCAGTAAATACTTTATTGGAAGTTCACCTGCAAATTCAGAGCATTCTTTTATCAGAGAATCTTCTTTTATCAGATCATTGTTTGCCTCGGTAAGTGTTCTGCCATATCCTTCCCAAAAGATCTGATCCACCGGGTTTACTGTAACAAGAGGTTTTGTACGTGATGGAACATAAGTTCTTATGAAAGGTGCTACACTGGCATCTATTGTAGTATGAATGAAAAAATCCTGAGTTGTTGATTTCTTTGATGTTTTTATTATAATATCTTCCACGGAAAAAAGCATGTCAACCCCTAAGTCTGATGTCAATTGCTTTACCTCTTCAGCTGTCAATTCCGGATCTCTGGGAAAGTGATCTTTCTCTCTGAGTGCAGAATCACAGATAATGACCTGATCAAAATAGTTAGCTGCTGCAATGTTCTTAGCAAATGATTCGGTTGTTATTCTGGCATTTCCCTGAAAAGTGGCTTTGTTGCTGATGAGTCTGTTAAAGCTGTCTCTTTTTTCTTCAATAATTTTCTCGTTTTTTGTGATAGTATTATTGATAATGCCTACAGTCTTTATTGCTGATGGGAAGTTTACTTTTGCAGGCTGCAAGTAATCAATCGATAGTTGGTCTATAGAAACACAGGAGCTGACGAATAAAGTCAGGAGTATGGAAAATATATAATGGTATTTAGTCATAGCCTTTTTGCTTAAGTTACTTTAGCAAAAATAGTAATTTTAGTTACAAATTAAAGTTAAATGGTGGTATTCTTTATTATTTCTTCATAAACGGCTGGAAATAGAAATGAAAAAGGTGGAAAACTTAAGCTTTCCACCTTTTTATAGTAATTTTTTATTCTTTATTAGAAGAACAGATAACGTGTATCTTTTACTTTCGCTTTGATATAAAGATCATTCACAAATCGGCTAACTGTTCTCATTGCCATGCTCTGAACCTTTTGTTCTTCAGCCTTTTGGTTGTATACCTCTTTTAGCTTTTCTTTATTATAAGGTTGGAACACGAATACAGCAGCATTTCCTTTTACAGGACCGGTTAACTTGTTAAGTTGGCAGATTGATGCATAAGCACTTAATACTGGTTCACTGCTTCTTACTGCAGACACGTAAGCAGGTGCAGCAAATGAAACGTGTTTAACAGAATCAGTTACAACGTTTGGTATTGCTTTACATTGTGCAATGCTTGTCAGATTCTTAGCCTTAATGTCAGCCATAATCTTTGCAGCTTTTTTATCTTTGATAATTTCAGCTTTCAATTGATCTTTTACCAATTCAAGAGGGCGATAACCTTCTTTTACTATGTCGGTAAGAGCTATAACAAGTAAGTGGTCACTTTCACCACATTCAAACATTTGAGACACATCACCTTTATCAGCACCAAATACCCATTTCATAGCTTCGCGAGTTCCTTTGATACCACCAATAGCATGTTCTGCACTATAAAGGTCTTTTCTTTCCAATAATTTGTATCCTTTAGCTTCAGCATTTGCGTTGATTTTTTCCATTGTTGGATTAGACGCAACAAACTGACTGAAATCATTATAAATCTTGTTATATGTTTCTTTGCTGAAGTTCACTGTCTTCTTGATTACAGCAGTCTTATATTTATCTTTTACAGCTTTCTTATCAATAACCTGCATAATGATGCTTGCCTGAGGAAGAGCAATGTTTGCTGTTTCATTTACTCCCAGATTGAATAGAGTAGAGAATAATTTGATATTATCAGCATTTAGTGAGGCTCCAGCTCCTTCATAAGCTTGTGAAGTGATCCATTGTGCTTCAGCGCTACCGTTAGGAGAGTATTTTTTAGCAATCTCGGCAAAGTTTCCTCCAGCTTTAATAGCATTGTATACACTGTCTGCCAAAGCTTTTGTTTTTTCAGGTGTTCCTGCAGTAATCTGAATCTGACGGAACTGAATAGAATCGGCAGCAGCTTGTTTAGCAAGAACCTTAAATGAGTTGAATGTGTTATCTCCCTGATTGTAATAAGGACCATAGATTTGTCCTATTGCACTTGAGTCGATACGAGATGCAATGTCAGTAGGATAAGCAGCTTTTGTGTAGAACAAGTCAGCAAAAGGAACTGTAGATTCTGTTGTACGAATAAAAGTTGTGTAATCTCCTGCTACGCTTGCAAGCTGTGTAGTATAATCTTTCACTTCTTTTTCTACTTCAGCCTTATCAGCTTTGCTTGGAAGAACCTGAACGTCGATATACTTAATATTGCGTGATTCAACGTATTGTTTGAATTGCTCTTTTTTCTTGTTATAAAGATCTTTCAGTTCTGAATCAGATACTGTAATGCTTGCGTCTGGAATAGAAGTGTAAGGAACAGCTGCAATTAAATAGTCGGCAGTGTTTACTCTTGCTTCAAAAGCAGCTTTAGCTTCTACTGGATTTGAAATTAAAGAACGTGAAATAAGGTTCTGGTATTTTTCAGCCAAACGACTTTGAGTTAGGTTCTTTTCAACAAATGTCCAGAACTTGTACATTGATTCGTAGTATTGTGCGTATTGTGCCGGCATCTTACTTTTGTCCATCTTAGCATAATCTACCAGGAACTTTTTTAGCATGTCTTTATCAAACTGTCCGGTTTTCTGGTTTTTGAATGGAGTTTGTTGAAGTACAGGATTTGTACCTTCATCAATCATTGCCTGGATTTCAGCTTTAGAAACTGTCAGACCTAATTTCTTAGCTTCTGTTTCAATCAGCTTATTGTTTACGTAAGATCTCCATACTTCGTCTTTTATCTGTGTCGTTTGTTCATCAGTCAAAGATGTCATACCGCTTGAAAATTTTACAACTTCGGTATATTCTTCTACCAGTTTTTGATAATCTTGTGCTGAAAGAGTTTCCCCATTTACTTCCCCAACATCATTTTTCTGATGTGGCTGGAAAATTTTCCAGGCATCACCTGCAATAAAAGCAAACAGAGCAAGACCAATTACTATAACCAATAGAGGTCCTTTAGATCTGATTTTTTGTAACGTTGCCATTTTAATTTATACTTTATATTTGTTATTTATTTATTTATTCTTAATTTAAGACGTTTAGTGCACGAAGATACAAAAAATGCTAATATGCATCTATTTATTCTAGAAAAAAAATAAATTATTCTATCACTTTCAACTTAACTAGCTCTATCTTAGTGGTTGTAAGCCTGATAATTTTAAATTGAAAATGTCCGATATTGACTATTTCGTGCAGTTTTGGGAAGTTTTGGTAATGATAAAGAATGAACCCGCCGATGGTAAGATAGTTGTCAGATTCAGGTATTTCAAGATTAAACATTTCATTAACCTTTTCAATTTCCAATCGGGCTGAAAGGATATATTCATTATCATCAGTCTGCTTTGCAACGTAAGAAGTTGTGTCATGTTCGTCTTCAATTTCGCCAAAAATTTCTTCCACCAGATCTTCCAGTGAAACAATTCCGGTGGTGCCACCAAACTCATCAACTACCACAGCCAGTGTTTTCTTTTGCTGCATAAAAAGTTTCATAAGTTTATTGGCTCCCATAGTCTCAGGTACAATAGGTATTTGCTGAATATTATTTTTCCAGTTACCAGCATTTCGGAACATCTCGGAAGAATGTATATAGCCTATAATGTTGTCTATATTATCTTGATAAACAATGATTTTTGAAATACCTGATTCGATAAACCTGGCTTTCAACTCTTCCACTCCGGTGTCAATATTAACAGCTACAATCTCAGGTCTGGGAACTATGCAGTCACGTATCTTAATAGATGAAAAGTCGAGCGCATTTTGGAATATTTTTACTTCTGTTTCAATTTCTTCCCGGTTATCTGCTTTATCAATGCTTGACTGAATAAAGTAATCTAAATCTACTTTTCCAAATACTTTATTCTGCACTTCTTTGTTTGTGGTAACTCCGAATAATTTTAATATAACGCATGATAATCCTGAACTTATTTTAGAGATTGGATAAAGAATTACATAGAACAGATACAAAGGTATGGCAAAGACGGTAAGAGTAAGATTTGCCTTTTGTTTGAAAAGTGTTTTGGGTATAAACTCACCTGTTACTAAAACTAGTATGGTGGCTATAATTATCTGCAGAAAAAGAGATAAAAAATAGTTTTCAACTAACCCGTTAAGCAGATATGTCTTTATCAGATCTGCCATTAGGATACCATAAATCACTAAGGTGAAACAATTACCTACTAATATTGTAGAAATAAGATCGGTAGAATGCCTGAAAAAGAATGAATGGATGCGAAAGCTTAAACTTTTCTCATCTTTATCCATTTTCAGACGTAGCCTATCCGCCGAAATAAATGCAATCTCCATTCCTGAGAAGAATGCAGAAAAAAATAGTGTTAGTAGTATGTAGAAAATAAGGTTCATGTTTTTAGTGTTTGATTGTATCTGGTGGAGCTACCTTCTTGTCTACAATCGGAATGGAGCCTGCCGTCTTATGAATGGTATAAACCGTCATTTGCTGATTGGACTCAAAGCCGTGTCCGGTAATAATTCTGTCGGTCTTCTGAATTCGGATGAATTTATCTGAATATACCTTTTGCAGATTCTGATCCCAGAAAAGCTGTTCTGTGTTAAACTTGTCTCCCTTCATGTTTTTAATCACTACATGCCCCTTTAATTCCCAGAGTTTCTTCTCGGAGAAATAGTATGCAGTATCTGCTTTGATGCTGGCATCAACATGATAAGTTGAGTCGAATTTTTCCAGAAGTAATCCTTTCTCAAAGGACCAGTATGGTGGATTCTTACGATCAAAAATGGTCCATTCCTTTGTTGTTATCCGATAGCGTGTAATACCCGAATCGGAAATCAGCGTTGATACACCCAGAGTTTTCATTACAGGTAATGAATCTCTTTGCAGGATAGCAGCAGCTAAGGGGCGTTTCTTTTCTGTACAGGAAGGAAATAAAAGAAGCATAACAACTGCCCAGCAGGCAATTGTTATGCTTGTATTGATAAAAAAGTAATTCTTTCTATAACTTGTTAACATAAGTTTTCTTTGTCCTCATTATTCCATTTTCCATTTTGCAAACCAACGTTCATTAAATGTTATCCCAACGCTAAGTTTAAGATAATTCTCGTTGATCATACTCTTGGTTTTTGCTTCAACTTTTATATATTGGGCAGATATGCTTAATATCGATTTGCTTTTAAATACAGGAAGTCCAAAACCCGCAGATACACCGTACTCTTTTGGTCCTTTTGTCCAAAGTTCCGGATTGTTATGGTTAGTTCCGTCGTCAATCCTTATGTAAGGGTCAGAATAATAGGCTCCTACACGGTATTTTACCCGACTGAAATAATTTCTTTTTAAGCGATTTGGTACATATTCAGCACCAATAGAATATTTGGAGCGGTCGCAAAGGCTTTTGTCTCCAAAGAAATCAGCCTTTCCCCATTTCTGTAAAGTATAATCAAACCCTACAGTCAGGCTATTATTATAGACATAAGTAAAACCTAAACCAAAACTTTGAGGTAAATCAAATTTGTTATTTAATTGAATAGTGTCACTAACAGAAGTTGAGCGAATTCTTGTAGCCTCAGAATTCAAAGAATGTCCGGGAGAGAACACTGCACCTAAAGTCAGTGCGTTCTTTTTCCCAAGGTATTGAGTATATTGAAATCCTAAATCAAGTTTATAATCTCTTACTCTTAGGTTATCTACTTCACTAAATGGAGTAATGGTATTATCATTTGGGAAAGTTACACCTAAAGTTCTGTTTATAGACCCAAATAAATATGAAACATTCGCACCAACAGACAATCCTTTGAATGGACTATAACCTGCTCCTACATACATTTGATGAATACCCCCTTCGCCAAATGAACTATAGAGAGTGTTTGTTGTTTTGCTGGGATCAGTAGAATCTGTTACTTTGTTGCTAGATCCGAAGTTATATCCCACATTTGAGAAAGGTAGAAATCCTACGCTCATGGCAAGATGTTTGCTGGCACGGAACTGCATGGCAAGATAATCAAAACTGGAGTTTTTAGTATTGATTCTTGTTTTTCCGTCGCTAATGTTCATGTTCTGGAGCGTTAATCCTCCGTCGAACAAAAATGTTAACGAATCAATCGCTGTGTAAGAGGCAGGATTGGAAGCATTTATCTGGGAACCATCTCGCAAACCATAGGCTAATCCTCCCATAGCTTTACTGTTTCCAAAGGACTGATCGGATAGTTGTCCGTATCCATAGCGGGTGTAAGGGGAGTTGGTATTGTTCTGAGCTACTGCAATCCCAGTGAGTGTTGTGAGCAAAAGCACACTAATAATCTTCTTATATCCTACCATTATTATAGTTTAATATTCTGTTTAAGCCTTTCAATACTAAAAAAACATCTGCAAAGATGAGATTTTTTAAGTTGGTTTCAAAAAGAAATCCATCTCCGCCTGTTAAAAAAACCAAAAGTTCGGAATGATTTTTCTTTAAAGAATCAATGTATCCTTTTATTTCAAATTCTATTCCTCTTAATATACCTTCCCGAATAGCTGTCTCTGTGTTCACACCCAAAGAATGTCGTGCCCCTTTTTCATCTATCAATGGAAGTTTACCGGTAAACTCATGCAGAGCTTTAAACCTCATTGTCTTTCCCGGAGAAATATTGCCTCCCAAATATCTTCCCTTTGCGTCAATAAAGTCATAAGTAATCGCTGTTCCGGCATCAATTACTAAAATATCCTTCCCAGGATAGATTTCGTTGGCTCCTATTACTGCTGCTAACCGATCATTACCTAACGTCTCAGGAGTGAGATAAAGGTTTTTGATAGGTAATGGCGTATCAATACTGAGCCTGATTATAGGAAATGAGAGATTGTTTAATTGCTCTGTTACCTCTTTGGTTAAATCAATAACAGATGCCAATATCCCTTGCTTTATCCGGTATTTGGCGAGAACTTCCGGTAGGCAATCGAGAGACTTGTTAGAGCTGCGAAAGACTTCCACTAATGAATTGTCATCGAATATCGCAACTTTAGCTGTTGTGTTTCCTATATCTATTACTAAGTTCACTTGTTTCTTTTGGATTGCAAAGTAAACCAAAAAAAACAGAACAATGGCATTTATTTTGTATCTAATAACTAAAAAAAAAGGAATTAGCCTCATTTAATAATAAATAAGCTTATTTTTGCACGAAAATTGATGAGAAATTATGAAAGTGGAGCCAAATGAGCGGTTACTAAACTGGAGAAGATTAATGCCGTTTCGTGGAGTTGCAGTTTTTGTAATCGTTGTATTAGTTGCTCACCTTTCATGGAAAATGTTTTTTCATACAGGCATTGAAAATCAGGAGCATGAAAAAGCTTTGATTGAACACAGGTCTGGTTCTGTTCTGACGGAATTGAAAGAAAATATATGGATGTGGTTTGGTGTAGGAGCGATTGACAAAGAAAATAAGGATAGCAGGTATATCTCTTTTCTGAATAAAGATGTAACAAACTATTTTGTTCCCTGGTCAGAAAAGACGGCAGCGGTTAACTTTTGGATTGTGAATGTTGTTTGCCGACAAACGGTTTTTCTTATGGATTATGCTGTAGTGGTTAATGGAGAAAGGCAAACGTCTCGTACAATTCTTTCTTATGATAAATTACACGGTCCATCAATTAATGTTGTCTGGGGATGTACAGGCGTAAAGCAACTTTATATCCTCTTTTTTGTGATCCTTTTCAGCAGAGGAATCTGGTGGAAGAGATCTGTTTATTTTTTAGCGGGTTGTCTGGTGCTGTTAATGTTTAATTTGGTACGCATTAGTGTTGTGATGTTATTCATTAAACACTATCCCAGTAGTTTTGAATTGTTGCATGATTTTGTGTTTAAATATTTGTTTTACGGATTAATTTTCTTGCTCTGGATGTTATGGGAAGAAAAGTTCTCCGGGAATAATCTCGAAAAGAAATGATGAAAAATAATAGATGTAATGTGGAGAGTATGAAATATATATTGTTTGTGGTATGTTTGTGTTTCATGTTTCCTTTTCAATCAAACGCGGTTTCTCAAAATAAGGTAACATCAGAAGATTCTGTACGAATCAGTTTGCTTACCTGCTCGCCGGGGACAGAAATTTATGCTCTTTTTGGCCATACTGCTTTACGGTATGAGAATAAGAATACAGGGATGGATGTGGTCTTTAATTATGGCATGTTTGATTTTAATGCTCCACATTTTATCTGGAGATATATTAAAGGAGAAACCGACTATCAATTAGGAGTAACCGACTATTTCTATTTTGAAAAAGAATATTCTGAACGCAATTCAAGTGTGTATCAACAAACATTGAATATTCTTCCCGAAGAAAAGGATGCTCTATTCAATATCTTGAAGAAAAACTATTTGCCTGAAAATAGGGTATACCGTTATAATTTCTTTTTTGATAATTGTTCTACCCGTCCCAGGGATCGTATTGAGGAAGCTATTAATGGAAAAATAAAATATACAGAAAATAACTCAGCATTGTCTTTTCGGGATATTGTGCATCAATTTACTGCAGGGAGTAAATGGGCCGAGTTTGGAATAGATTTGTGTTTGGGAAGTAAAGCGGACGAAGTGGCAGATTACAGACTCAAGATGTTTGCCCCTTTTTATTTGCGAGATGCATTAACCGGCGCTAAAATAAAAACAAATGATGGAAAGGAGAAACTTTTGGTTTCTGATGCTAAAGAAATTGTTTCCTGTTCTGTAGACAAGAAAGAGGTAGGATCTTCATACCCATCTCCAATGTTAGCGGCATGGATGTTGTTTGCTGTTGTGTTGTTTGTTACCTATTACGAATATAAAAAGCAAAAGACTTTCTGGGGGATAGATGTTTTATTGTTTACTATGGCTGGAGCTGCAGGTTGCATTATTGCATTTCTTGTATGTTTCTCTGAACATCCTACTGTAAGTCCTAATTATCTGTTATTTGTTTTTCATCCCTTGCATTTATTTTATCTTCCTCTTATGGTATGGAAGGCAATAAAAAGGAGTAAAGACCCTTATCAATTGGCTAATTTGGCTGTTTTAACACTTTTTATAGTGTTTTTCTGCTTACTACCCCAAAAAATTAATTTAGCTGTTGTACCTTTGGCACTCTGTTTGTGGATACGTTCCATGAAGTATGTTTTTTTAGACTTACAAGCGAAATAAATGAAAGGTTTACTTACATCCATAATAACCGTACTGACTTTTACCGGACTGCAGGCTCAGCCTCAGGCTACAACACCAAAGCTTGTTGTTGGTCTGACCGTTGACCAGTTGCGGACCGATTATATTGAAGCTTTTTCCGCCCTATATGGTGAAAAAGGTTTCAAACGTCTATGGAAAGATGGAAGAGTATACAGAAATGCTGAGTTTAATTTTTCCAATCCTGACAAGGCATCGTCAATTGCAGCTATTTATACAGGAACAGTTCCCACTGTTAACGGAATAACTGGTGATAACTGGCTTGATATTTCGACATTACGGGTCAAAAACTGTGTAGATGATCGTGATTTCATGGGAAATTATACCCAGGAAACAACTTCGGCTTCTCAGTTAATGGTTTCTACTGTTGGCGATGAGTTGAAAGCTGCTACTCAGGGAAAAGGTTTGGTGTACTCAATAGCTCCTTATCGCGAAGCAGCTATATTTGGTGCAGGACATGCCGGAAACGGAGCTTTTTGGTTGAATGACGATACCGGTAAATGGTGCGGAACAACTTATTATAGTGATTTCCCTTGGTTTGTAAGCCAATACAACGACCGCAAAGCTCTGGATTTTCGTATAAACGGAATTGTATGGACACCATCTCGTCCGGTTGCTGATTATAAATACCTGAAATCTCAATGGACTCAGGAAACATTTTCATATAATTTTGATGAAGCCCGTAAGAATAAGTTTAGAAAACTGAAAACCAGTCCTTTCATAAATGATGAAATAAATACTTTTCTTGAAGATATATTTACCAACAGCACTATTGGTCAGGATGAAACTCCGGACTTACTGGCTTTGACTTATTATGCCGGTAATTATGACCATAAGAGTGTGAAAGAATGTGCTTTAGAGATACAGGATGCATACGTTCGATTAGACAAAAGTATAGGAGATCTTCTGGATATTATCGATAAAAAAGTAGGATTAAATAATGTTTTGTTCTGCATAAACTCTACCGGATATGTTGATGCTGAAGGTCCTGAACCTGAGAAATACCGTATCCCTGGAGGTGAATTCTACATGGATCGTTGTTCTGCTCTTCTCAATGTATATTTGATGGCTGTTTATGGCGAAGGACAATATGTGGAATCACATAATGATTTACAGCTATATTTGAATCATAAAGTAATAGAAAAGAAGCAGCTAAATCTGAATGATGTACTTGATAAGGCTTCTGATTTTCTTATTCAGTTTAGCGGAGTGAAAGAAGTTTATACTTCTCATCGCTTGTTGCTTGGTGCATGGGCTCCTGAAATTCAAAAGAAAAGAAATGCCTATAACCGAGACCGTTCCGGTGATTTGACTTTGGATATACTTCCCGGATGGACTATTGTTAACTCGGACTCTCCGTCAGAAAGCAAAGTAATTCGTAATGCTTACATACCTTCTCCACTAATTTTCTTAGGTGGAAATGTTAAGCCCGAAATTATAAATACTCCTGTAAATATTGATTGTTTTGCACCTACTGTAGCTCGCTCCATGAGAATAAGAGCTCCCAATGGATGCTCTTCTGCCCCTCTTGCAAATATCTTCAGATAAAAAAAACTACTGACTCAAACTTGATAAGTCAGCATTTTGATGTAACTTTGCAACCATAATAACAAGATTAATAATAAATTAACAACATAAGTAAAATGGGATTTAATGAAATTTTAAGCTCTATCTTTGGAAATAAATCCACAAGGGATATGAAAGAGATCCAACCTTGGGTAGAGAAAATTAAAGCAGCGTATCCTGACGTTGCCAAATTGGATAATGATGAACTTCGCGCTAAGACGGAAGAGCTTAAGAAATATATATTTGATTCAGCTACTGAAGAAAGAACAAAAATTGAAGAGCTGAAAGCAACTGTAGAAACAACAGAACTTGAAGAAAGAGAAGATTTGTTTTTGCAAATAGACAAGCTGGAGAAAACTATTCTTGATAAATATGAAGTTGCTCTTGATGAAGTGCTTCCGGTAGCATTCTCAATTGTGAAAGAAACAGCGAAACGATTTACTGAAAATGAAACAATAGAGGTTACTGCTACTGACTTTGACCGTACATTGGCTGCAACTAAGGATTTTGTTCGTATTCATGGCGATAAGGCTATTTATCAGAATCATTGGATTGCTGGTGGTAGTGAAATTACCTGGAATATGATTCATTATGATGTACAGCTCTTTGGTGGTGTGGTTCTTCATAAAGGAAAGATCTCGGAAATGGCTACCGGTGAAGGTAAAACTTTGGTGGCAACATTGCCAGTATTCTTAAATGCATTGACAGGTAACGGCGTACATGTGGTTACTGTAAATGACTATTTGTCAAAACGTGACTCTGAATGGATGGGACCTCTTTACGAATTCCACGGATTAAGTGTGGATTGTATTGATAAACACCAACCTAACTCAGATGAACGTCGTAAAGCATATCTTGCCGACATTACTTTCGGAACAAATAACGAATTTGGTTTCGACTACCTTCGTGACAATATGGCCGTTAGTCCTAAAGACTTGGTGCAACGTCAACACAATTATTCAATTGTCGATGAGGTTGACTCGGTATTAATTGATGATGCGCGTACTCCTCTTATCATTTCTGGTCCTATACCAAAGGGTGAAGAACAGCTTTTTGAAGAATTCCGTGCAGAAGTAGAAAAACTGGTTAATGTTCAGAGAATATTAGCTACTAAATATTTGTCTGATGCGAAGCGTTTAATTGCTTCCAACGACAAGAAGGAACAAGAAGAAGGTTATCTGGCGTTGTTCCGTAGTCACAAGGCTTTGCCTAAAAACAAAGCGTTGATTAAGTATTTAAGTGAACCGGGAATTAAAGCCGGAATGCTGAAGACTGAAGAAACTTATATGGAGCAGAATAACAAGCGTATGCCTGAAGCTGTTGATCCATTATATTTTGTTATTGACGAAAAAATGAACAGTGTAGATCTTACCGATAAAGGTGTAGATTTAATCACTGGAAACTCTGAAGATCCAACCTTATTTGTATTGCCGGATATTGCTTCTCAACTTTCAGAATTGGAAAATGAGAACTTGTCTGATGAAGATAAGCAGATTAGGAAAGATGAACTGATGACAAACTTCGCTGTTAAGTCTGAACGTGTACACACCATCAACCAATTACTTAAAGCATATACAATGTTTGAGAAGGATGACGAGTATGTTGTTATTGAAGGACAAGTGAAGATTGTTGATGAACAAACCGGACGTATTATGGAAGGCCGTAGATATTCTGATGGTCTTCACCAGGCTCTTGAAGCCAAGGAACGTGTGAAGGTTGAAGCTGCAACACAAACATTTGCTACTATTACTTTGCAGAACTACTTCCGTATGTATAACAAACTTTCGGGTATGACCGGTACGGCAGAAACGGAAGCAGGCGAATTATGGGATATCTATAAACTGGATGTTGTTGTTATTCCAACTAACCGTTCAATTGTTCGTAAAGACCTTAACGACCGCGTATATAAAACCAAACGTGAAAAGTATAAAGCTGTAATTGAAGAAATTGAATCTTTGGTGAATGCAGGCCGCCCGGTATTAGTGGGTACTACTTCAGTTGAAATCTCTGAGATGTTGAGCAAGATGCTTACCATGCGTAAGATTGAGCACAATGTGTTGAATGCAAAACTGCACCAGAGAGAAGCTGATATTGTAGCTCAGGCGGGTTTGAAAGGAACGGTAACTATTGCTACTAATATGGCCGGTCGTGGTACCGATATTAAGCTAAGTCCTGAAGTGAAGGCTGCAGGTGGTTTGGCTATCATTGGTACTGAACGTCATGAATCTCGTCGTGTAGACCGTCAGTTAAGAGGTCGTGCCGGACGTCAGGGCGACCCGGGTTCTTCTGTATTCTTTGTTTCTTTGGAAGATGACTTGATGCGTTTATTCTCTTCCGACCGTATTGCCGGAGTGATGGATAAGCTTGGATTCAAAGAAGGAGAGATGATTGAACACAAGATGATCTCAAATTCTATTGAACGTGCACAGAAGAAAGTAGAAGAAAATAACTTTGGTATTCGTAAACGTTTGCTGGAATACGATGACGTAATGAATAAACAACGTACAGTGATTTATACCAAACGTCGCCACGCTTTGATGGGAGAACGTATTGGTATGGATATTGTAAATATTATCTGGGATCGTTGCGCTGATGCCGTTGAAGGAAAAGAATACGAAGATACAAAGATGGATTTGCTTCAGACATTTGCAATGGATATTCCTTATACTGAAGAAGAATCAAGAAATACAAAAGAAGAAAGACTTATTGATCTTACTTTTGATGCGGCAATGGCTGCTTTTAAACGCAGAACAGGACGCATGTCTTTGGTTGCCGATCCAGTTATCAGAAAGGTATACGAAGAACAAGGTAATCGCTTTGAAAATATTCTTATCCCAATAACAGATGGTAAGCGCATGTATAACATTACATGTAACCTGAAGACTGCTTACAATAATGGAAGTAAAGAAGTTGTTACTGCATACGAAAAACAAATTCTTCTTCATAACATTGACGAAGGCTGGAAAGAAAATCTTCGTGAACTGGACGAATTGAAGCATTCTGTACAGAATGCCAGTTATGAACAAAAAGATCCGTTGTTGATATATAAGCTGGAATCTGTAAATCTGTTCGATGTTATGGTTGAAAAAATTAATAATCAAACAGTTTCAGCCTTGATGCGTGGTAAGATTCCTTTCCAGGAACCTGAAGAAGTAAAACAAGCTGCTCCTGAAGTTCAGCAAGACTATAGCAAGTATCGTACAGAAAAGACAGATCTGTCTGATCCTAATCAACAGGAAGCTGCTCAACAAGATACTCGTGAGGTTAAAAAAGAACCTATTCGCGTAGAGAAGACAGTTGGACGTAATGATCCTTGTCCTTGTGGAAGCGGTAAGAAGTATAAGAACTGCCACGGACGTGAAGCTTAATAAATAGTTTAACATAGGATTCCCCGAAAAGAATAAAAAACTTTTCGGGGAATTTTTTTATTTCCTTGTACAAAAGAATGTAATCTTCTGTACAAGGGAATTGTTTCTTCTGTACAAAAGATATAATTCTTCTGTACAAGATCATTTTAATCTATGGCCATACATTATTATTCCATCGCTTGTTTTTTGTAAATACAAGCAAGAAAGCATTAAAGTAACTACTATAGGAGTATGCTTACAGATGCATAGATAAAAATCAATGTTAGAAACAACGTCTTTGAAGCACATGTTTAAAAGGGCTGTAGGGCTTTTTTGAGAGAGGAGAGGGTTGGTTAGCTAGAGAATTGTACTGAAGTGTATGAAAGGATTATAAGAAGCAAAAAGGGCCTTGTAGTAATGGTGGCCTTTTGAAATGTGAACTTAATCTTCTATTCTTTGATCTGATTAAAATAAGTGCCTTATGACTAGACATTACAAATAAAGAAAAAGAGGTAAGCCACATAAATGACTTACCTCTTTTTAATCTTATAGATCAAATGTTTTTTTACTTTGCTGGTTTAGCTGGTGTTTCTGCCGGAGCTTTTGCTGGGGTAGCGTCAGGAGTACCTGCGCCTGCTGGAGCTGCTGCAGCCGGAGCTGTTTCTGTTTTAGGAGTTTCAAAACCTGCCGGTGTATTCATCGGATTTGTTTTTTCCTCTTTTTGTGCTTCTTCAAGAATAGCAGAACCTTCTCCAACAGAAGCTTTTGGAACTGCATAAGAAGTGATAATGCTTAATACAACGATAATGGCAGCCAATCCCCATGTTGCTTTTTCAAGGAAGTCTGTTGTTTTGCGAACACCCATAATCTGGTTGGAAGAAGAGAAGCCAGAAGATAGACCTCCACCTTTTGAATTTTGTATCAAAACAATAAAGCATAATAATATTGCTGCGATAACAATTAAAATAATTAATAGTAAATACATTTTGTTATTTTGATTTAGCGTTAATAATCAATTTTTCCAAAAATCTAATTTGGTCTGCAAAGTAAGCATTTTTTTTCGGATATTTCAAGCTTAATTTTTTAATTATTTCAAGAGCTTTGGAATATCTTTGCTGTTTTACGTATATTTTGGCTAAAGTTTCTGTAAAACAACTCTCATCCTCCTCATTTTCATCGGAAACAGGTTCTTCTGAAGAAAGATTCTCTTCATCTTCTTCTTCTGCAATCTGTAGTTTTATGGCATTGTCATTTTCTGCTTTTTCAATAAATCCGTCAATTAATTCCTGACCTCTTAGTTTAGGAGCAGATTGTTCTTCTTTAATATCAGATTTTTCTTGATTTTCAACAGTATCCTCTTCAAGAAGATAAGTCGTGTAATCGGCTGACAAGTCAAACTCCATTTTGGCAGGGAGTGGTTCTTCTGGTAGGGATGAAAGAAACGAATCAATGAGAGACATTGTACGGTCCAAATTTGGCTCCTCTTTCATCAATGAAGATGGCTCCTCTTTCTTTTTGGATTCGATAGCAAATTTATTCCCCTCTATCATGTAGAAAAGAATGCGACGGTCTGAAACATAAAGAGCAGCTTTACGTAATTCTTGTCCAAAAGTAATATCGTGAAGCTGATATAAGTTCTTAAGATAAAGCAACCGGGCTGATTGAAAATACGGATATCGGGCCAGCAGTGTTCTTAGCTCGTAAAGCGTATCTCTATCAAGGCTTTCCGGATGAGAGATCCATTGTTGCAGATTTTGGGCATTCATTGAAATTACCAGTTTGCTACCGTTGCGTTAAATATCTGTTCTGTTATTTCTTTTGTCATCTCAGTAATTAACTGATCTTGTACAGCTGTAAGCATCTGAGTAGAATCATAATTCCGGAATGCCGTAAATTGTTGTTCAAAATCTTTTGAATGATCAGCATTGTTCACAAAGCGAACATTGATAGTAATACGAAGTTCTGTTTCCGATGCATAACCATCAGCCTTTACAGATTTATTTAATTGTTGGTAGCCTATTATTTCTCCTTCTATGTTCATGTCACCGGAGCGGGGAACCAGTCGAAGACGTGTCTGGCGTACGAAGATATCTTTCAGATCGTCGTTAAACTTAGTTGCCAAAGGAGCATACACATAGTCGGATTTAATAGGAAAATCAGCAATGGTTATAGTCTTCGTCTTATCATAGTTAATCGAAGCGCCATTAAACTTGTATGATACGCTGCATGAGTTCACTAGCAATAGCAGTGAAAGTAAAGCTAATACTTGTTTCGATTTAGTTATCCAATCCATATTCTTTTATTTTTCTGTATAGTGTACGCTCAGAGATATTTAAATCTTTGGCTGCATTTTTACGTTTTCCGTGATGTTTGTCGAGTGCTTTTCTAATCATCTCTTTTTCAAGATCATCCAAAGAAAGAGATTCCTCTACGTATTCTTCTGTGTCCTGAATATCGTCTTCTGGTTGAATAGAGTGCGGTGAAGTTACGTTAGATGAAGGGATATTAATAGTTGGCACATTGTTAACTACTGTTGGAGTAACAACAGGTTGTGCCTTATCGGTCATAATATCGTGTACCAGTTTTTTTAATTCTGTAACATCTTGTCTCATATCAAACAATACCTGATAAAGAATCTCCCGCTCACTTTCAAAAGTCTTGTGTTGTTTGGAGTCAAAAAGCATTGGCAATCTTTCTCCTTTTTGCTGGGGCAGATATGTTTGTAGAATAGCCGGAGTTATATCACGGTTCGTTTCAATAATAGATATTTGTTCTGTTATATTTTTCAGTTGGCGGACATTGCCTGGCCACGGATATGATGTCAATACTCTTTTTGCGTCTTCAGTTAACTGGATAGCAGGCATCCTGTATTTTTCAGCAAAGTCAGAAGCAAATTTACGGAATAAAAGAACAATATCTTCAGGTCGTTCACGTAAAGGAGGTATTTGTACTGGAACAGTATTTAATCGATAATAAAGATCTTCACGGAATTTTCCAGATGAGATAGCTTCGTGCAGATTAACATTTGTTGCTGCTACAATACGTACATCTGTCTTTTGCACTTTTGATGAACCTACTTTAATAAACTCACCGCTTTCCAATACTCGTAATAAACGTGCCTGAGTAGGGAGAGGCAGTTCCCCAACTTCATCAAGGAAAATAGTTCCACCGTCTGCTTCTCCAAAATAACCTTTACGCTCGCCAATAGCTCCTGTAAATGCACCTTTTTCGTGTCCAAAAAGTTCGGAATCAATTGTTCCTTCGGGAATAGCTCCGCAGTTTACGGCAATATATTGCCCGTGTTTACGACGACTATACTGATGTATAATTTGAGGAAAGCTTTCTTTACCAACGCCACTTTCTCCTGTAATCAATACGGATAAGTCAGTAGGAGCTACTTGTATAGCAATATCTATTGCTCTGTTCAGCGTTTCCGTGTTTCCGATAATGCCGAATCGTTGCTTTACTTGTTGAATCTCAGATCTAGTCATATTCCTTTAATTATATGACAAAATTACAAATTTGTTTCGACAGAACAAGCAAATTTGGCAGAAATAAGGTTAAAAAGAATGGCGAATAATGCTTGTTCAGCACTATTCGCCATTTCTATATAATCGTATAAAATATTAATCTATACATTCGTCAGCTTCGTATCCACCCATTTCGCGAAGATTGTTCTTCAAAATTGCAAATTGTTGGAACAAATCGTGAACTGGTTTATTCTCGAAGTCGTGCATTGGGCTCTTTAAGTAGAATGACAACCAGTCTTGAATTCCGCTGCGTCCTGCACGTTTAGCAAGATCAGAGAAAAGAACTAAGTCAAGCAAAAGTGGAGCAGCAAGGATTGAGTCTTTGCATAAGAAATCTACTTTAATCTGCATTGGGTAACCCATCCAACCGAAGAGGTCAATGTTGTCCCATCCTTCTTTGTCGTCGTTGCGAGGAGGATAGTAGTTAATACGTACTTTGTGGAAGATATCACTGTAAAGTTCAGGATGTTCTTCACCGTCAAGGATTGTTTCAATAACAGAAAGCTTACTAACTTCTTTAGTTTTGAAAGAAGCTGGATCATCCAATACTTCACCGTCTCTGTTCCCTAAGATGTTTGTAGAGAACCATCCGCGTAGTCCTAACATACGAGTCTTCAACATCGGAGCAAGAACAGTTTTCATCATTGTTTGTCCTGTTTTGAAGTCTTTACCAGCGATAGGTGCATTCATTTTCTTTGAGAATTCCCACATTGCAGGAGTATCAACGCATAAGTTAGGTGCACCCATGATGAATGGGCATCCTTCTGCAATAGCAGCATATGCATAGCACATACTTGGAGCAATTTTTTCTTTATTATCTTCTTTCATTGCTTTCTCTAAAGCAGCAAGACTCATGTGTTCATCACACAATGGAAGATATACTTCTGTACTTGCAGCCCAGATTACAACGACGCGTTCGCAATTGTTTGCAGCTTTAAAGTTACGGATGTCAGCACGTAGTTGTTCTGCTGCGTCCCAGCGCGAAGCTTCTTGTTTTACGTGTGTACCATGTAAACGTTTAACGAAATTCTGATCAAAAACCGCAGACATTGGTTTGATTGCTTCCAATTCATCCTTTACCGGGTTAATATCTCTTTCTTTTAAAACCTCAGCGTGGATAGCTGATTCATAAGCATTATCAGCAAAAATATCCCATGCACCAAACACGATATCGTTTAAGTTGCTTAAAGGAACTACTTCATTGATTTTTTTATATTGCTGATCTTTTCCTTTACCTACACGCATGGTTGCTAATTGTGTAAGTGAACCTACAGGTTGAGTCAACCCTTTACGAGCCATTAGTGTTCCTACCATAAAGGTGGAAGTAACTGCTCCTAAACCTACACATAATACCCCTAGTTTCCCTGTTGCCGGTTTTACATTTACATTTTCCATAATTACAATTCTTTTATAGCTCAATAGGCTATTTGTTATCTATTTTTATGTTTAATTATAATATATCCAATAATTGTGCTAAATCAGTAATGATAGCATCTGGAACAGAATCGTCTGTATTTTCTTCCCATCCTTCTCCTTTTAACCAAATGGTATGACAACCTGCGGCCTTTGCCGGGATTATGTCTTTTGAAAAAGAATCGCCAATAACAACTGTTTCGTAAGCTTCAATTCCAAGCTCACGAACCCCTAGGGTAAAAATAGCCGGATCAGGCTTTCTCACCCCCACAACTGCTGACTCAATCACGCTCTTAAAACTACAAAGTAAACCAAAGTTTTCCAGTACCCTGTTTATGTTTCCGTAAAAGTTTGAAACAAGAGTTAAATTATATTTAATAGAAAGCTTTTTGACTATAAAAAGAGAGTTATTGACCACTCCTTTAGCAAAGTCATAACAGCCTTTTGCTATTTCTTCAGGGTACTTATTTGTCTGATCAGAACTCGTTAAAAATCCTTGTTGAATAAGATATTCAATCTGTATTTTTGCTTTAATGAGTAACACGTCATAAAAATCATGAGAAGGTTTAATTAGCGGCTGTAAGGCTAATGTTCGTTCTCCATGTATATATGCTTTCTTGAAATCTTCCTTGCTTACAGGAATATTTAATTCTTTGTATCTTGTCCATATTACTTCGGCCCAATGTTTCCCATTTGTATCAATTGTACCACCGTAATCGAATATAATTCCTTTTATATTTGTAAATTGTTTCATATATTATTTTTGTTAGAGACTGAATTGTTTTTATTTCCCACCTTCATAAGCATCATGCCTATACCAATCCATATAAGTTCTCTTATTCTGATTATCAGTCCGGTATAAATACCAAAAGCTCCTGTCAACGCCAATCCACCTGTTGCAAGAGCAAATCCTCCTTCTCTTACGCCAAGTTGCATGGGTAAGAAGAAAAAAAGATTGGATAAGAGACTGGTAAAAGCCATTATAAGAATACATTCCAGGAAATTAACATCTGGTGTGAGAATTCTCAGAATAAGAAAAACTTCCAGGCATCCTATTATTCTGGTCGTAAATTCCAGACATAACGAGGCATAAAAGGTTTTTTTCCTTTGTTTGTGCAATTCTGCAATTTGACTATCAATTAGTTCCAGAGTTTCTTTTTTCTCTTCAGCAAAACGGACTGCCCATTTTTTCAAAAAAGGTATTTTCGTGCATAAGCGAAGTGCCTTTACTGCCATTCCGTTTTTATATCCTCTGGAGAATAAATATATAAAGAACAGACAAAAGGCTCCTGCAAAGGTCAGCATAATTCCTGTTCCCAAGTTCACGGGATATAATAAAAGAAAAAGAAATATGGACGAAAGCCAAAAACAGAAATGTGCAAAAATATGCATCATTATATATAGGATAACTGAAGAGGTGGCTTTGCTTACTCCTACATATGGTGTTAGTTCCATAACGCGATAAGGCTCACCACCCATGAAGCCAAATGGGGTAGCATAATTAAGTGCAAATCCTGTGATTGTGAACTTATATACTTTTAGAAAAGGAACACGATTGCTTTCGTTGTCGTGAATAATCATATACCACGATAATGCATTTATCAGGTAGATAAACACCCATAAAAGAACAACTATTGGAAACAAAAATCCGGCTCTTCTTAAATTATCCAAAAGCTCATCATACTTCATGTCAAAAGTAAAGAGCATGATAATAATGGCTATGACTCCGATTAAGAGGAATATGTTACGATAGCTGTTTTTCACGATAATAAATGGTTATGATAATTGCTGATATAACTTCTTGCAAAATGACTCGTGACGCATAATCATATATATAAGCAGGATATTAAGTACTGTTATTTCAAAAACAAAGTAAATCCACGGTTCGTTAATGAGAAGACCAATAAATAGTACTATTACACGTGTATTGAATGACAATATATTCGTGTATTTCATTAACGGTTTACTTAGAATACGAAACTCGTCTTTTAAATCTTGTGGAACATTGTCTCCGTATTTTTCTTTCGTTGCTTTGAAGAATAATTGAAATTTAGGTGTCAGCTGTTCCTGAGATGCAGTGTAGTCTTTATAGAAAAAAATAAAGAGCTTTCTAATAAAATCATTCTTCCATAATAGTGATTTGTATAATTCTTTTTGTTGAAGGGAATTATCGAGCTCACTTCCTGCTTTCCCTTTTAGGAAAAAGAGATGAATGTTTCGGTAATAATCGGCCATGGCGGCTTGTTTACTATGGCAGAATCCTGTAATTGCAGCCAGTATCCATATCCATATTCCCCATCCTTCCGGATAAAGACGTAGACAGATGCTCGCATAAATTGTGATAAACCAGAAATCGCCGCTTGTTCCATCAAGAATACGCCCCAATTCAGACTTTTGTCCGGTGAGACGAGCCAGCTGTCCGTCGGCGCTATCATAAGAATTTGCCCATATTAACATGAATATGCCACATAGGGTCATTGTTATATCGTTATAATAAAATAGAACACCAGCTGCTACTCCAAGAAAGATACTTGCAATTGTAACAGAATTAGGAGTAATACCCAATTTATTAAAAAATAATGCCCAACGATAACCTATCGGACGGTAAAAGTGAATATCGATAAATTCTTCTGTGTCCAGTGATTTCAGTGACGCCTCCAGATTTTTTTTTCTATTCTCTTTTTCCATCCTTCATTTTATTTACAATTAATGAGGCAATAGCTTCTGCTGCCTGATCAGAGCATGGACCAAAACTAGGCCAGTCATTGAAATCAATAATTCTTATTTCTCCGGTAGGGGAGATAATACAATCTCCGCCGAAAATAGAAAGTCCCATCTTCTCAGAGGCTTTCTTGCAATATGCTTTCAGCTTTTCTTCTGAGAATGAGTAGCCTTTTGCTTCTCCGTTGATTGCTTCCAGACCAAATTTGCTGTTTACAGTAGGGGAGGGATAGTACCAATAAAAGAAATTATTATCGGACACACCATAAAACTTGATTAAGTCTCCTTCCAGATGTTCATTTACCACTGCAAGTTTTATACCTCTGGTGGCAAAGCTCTGTAGTACAGAAGATGCTTCTTGTTCTGTTTGCACAAAACTAACATCTTCTTTCACTTGTGCGTGGCCGTCTCCTCGTTTAATCCAATATGGATAATCCGGAGTTTCTTGCTCATCGACTGCCTTCTCAGTGTTAAGGACCATACTAATAGGAGAAGGAATTTTAGCAGAAATTAATTGATTAGTCATCTCTAAACGTCCTGTATTTCGGATGCTTTTAGGAGAATTAATTATCAGTGCATTTTCCTCTTCTAATATATCGAGAATATCTAGTGCCATACCACTTCGTGCCATTGAAAACACTACTGGCGCAAACATAGGTTGATCTACAAAATGTCTCTCTGTATACGTGCGTACTCGAAAGCCTTTCTTCTCCAGATTTTCTTTCACTTTGTTGAAAATGATTGCATCACTTCCTGCTTTGTTTGGAGAAAATTTGTTTCCCCGGTCAATGCCCACTATAGGAAAAGGTTCTTTTAGAAAAGCTTCTGCTTTTGCAATATCATCTGCATGATCCACGTCCAGTATTTTTCTGAAGGGGTAAGCTTTCAGCTTTTTCCCTTCTTCCACTAATGCCCTTTGATACTGGCGCATTCTGGTCATTCCGTTATCCATACAATGCTGTAAGGTGTCCAAACAAGAAGGCGATAAGCAATAAATTCCTCCCGAGATGTAATTGCATTCCGGAGTTTTAGCATCATAATAACCAGTTATGTCAAGAGAATCGTTTGCAGCAATATATAAAGGCGATTCATCATCCACAAAGTCTGTTACCGCCATAAACCCATCATCTTCCGATGCTTTGAAATTTTCTATATAAGCAGTAAACTCTGCTTCATCAAATATAGTGTCTACTGTGGTGAGGCAAAATTTATCACCTTTGAGCAATGGCATTAGTTCATAGAAACTGTGCATAGACCCAGGGGTGCTTTTAATTACCACCTCGAGAGGGTACTTTTTCTGCAGTTCTACCAAGTGCTCTTTGGTTTGCGTATTTTCGTTGTTGATTATAACAGCAATGGAAGTGGCGTCGTTCTTCATAAAAATATCTATGAGACGGTCAATCATTGCTATGCCGTTAAGAGGAACCAGAGGCTTAGGCTGTTGTATGCCTTCTTTTGCCAGTCGGGAACCTTCTCCGGCAGAGATTATAGCAAATTTCATAAGTTGTTTTTAATCTTTAAATTTCATCATCAATTGAGTCGAGTTTCAGCTTGTCGCTGTCATCACGTTTCTCATAATATTGTTTGCGAAGTGGATTTACGCGTATTTCCTTTTCAAAACGACGGTTGCGGAATACATCTATTGCCACATAAACAGCTTGGCGGAAAGAATCTTCAGATGCCAATCCTTGTCCGGCGATGTCGTAAGCTGTGCCATGAGCTGGTGAAGTGCGGATTACCGGCAGCCCGGCAGTGTAATTTACTCCTTCATCCATTGCTATACTTTTAAATGGAGCCAGTCCCTGATCATGATACATGGCCAGCACTCCGTCGAAATGAACGAAGCTACCTGCACCCATAAATCCGTCGGCAGGATAAGGTCCAAAACATTGAATACCTTTTTCTGTCATCTCTTTTATGGCCGGTATAATAATCTCTTCTTCTTCTTTGCCAATCAGTCCATTGTCTCCGGCATGAGGATTAAGAGCCAGTACTGCGATGCGTGGGTTGTCTATTTTGAAATCCTGTTTTAAGGACTTGTTGAATATTTCTAGTTTCTCTATAATCTTTTCCTTGGTGACGGACTTTGCTATGTCTGCTACCGGAATGTGTCCGGTAACCAGAGCCACACGGAAATCATCTTTCATCAGAATCATTAGCGATTTATTACCTTCGCCTAGTTTTTCTTCCAGATATTCGGTGTGTCCCGGGAAATAAAAATCTTTGGACTGAATAGTGTGTTTGTTTATCGGTGCAGTGACAATGACGTCAATCAATCCCGATTTATATTCTTCAATAGCTCTTTCCAAAGCTTCATAAGCGGCCTTCCCTGCTTCTGGCGTTGGCTTGGTAAATTCTACTTTTATTTCATCGTCAGTGCAATTTACTACACTCAGTTTATTGTGTGGCGCTTCTGCTGCGGAATTGATGATACTGAAATTGGTTGGTAAATCCAACGCTTTCCGGTGGTAAGCTGCTACTTTAGGTGAACCGTAAATAATTGGAGTGCAAAGTTCCAGCATTACAGGGTCAGAAAATGTCTTTAAAATCACTTCGTAACCCACACCGTTGATATCCCCTTGGGTAATACCAATCCGTATTCTATTGTTATCTTCCATTCTTTTAATCTATGATATTAGTTTTAATCTAAAAATAAGGAACTAAGGTAAAGCATTAATTTTAAATATTAAAGTTTTTCACCATTTTTCTCTTGCTCCTTGGCTGTGGATAACATTCCGCATGCTGCAAAAATATCTTCTCCACGGGATGCGCGTATTGTGGTGAAAAGTCCATGAGCAGTCAAGTAATCACGGAACTTTACCATGGTATCCATGTCCGCTCCATCCAAATCAACATTAGGAATGGCGTGAAAGCGTATCAGGTTTACCCGGCAATCTAATCCTCTCAATAGTTTTACAAGTTCTTTTGCGTAGATAAGTGAGTCATTTACCCCTTTAAAAACAATATATTCAAAGGATAACCTACGTTGCTTGCTGAAATCATAGTTGCGAAGCAAATCTACTATGTCTGTAATTGAGAAAGCCCTTTCTGCCGGCATTAGTTCAGCGCGCTGAATGGGAAGAGGCGAGTGAATGCTGATGGCTAAATGACAATTGCTTTCTTCCAGGAATCGTCTTAATCCTTTTCTTATTCCTACAGATGATACCGTTATTCGTTTAGCGCTCCATTTGTAACCATAATCAGAAGTCATCACGTCCAGTGCTTTCAGAACTTCATCTAAATTATCCAGAGGTTCTCCCATTCCCATCATAACGATATTGGTTAATTTTTCGCTTTCAGGAATAGAGTAAATCTGATTGATAATCTGATTGGCCGTTAGATTTCCAGAAAATCCTTGTTTACCTGTCATGCAAAACTTGCAATTCATTTTGCAGCCCACTTGCGAAGAAACGCAAAGAGTGGCCCTTTCATCATCAGGAATATATACTGCTTCAATGAAGTTGTTTTCCGGAGTGCGGAAAAGGTATTTTATTGTTCCGTCTATTGAATGCATAGCTTCGATAGGAGCACTGATGCCAATCTCATATTCTACATTTAATTTCTCACGTTGTTTTAACGAAAGGTTTGTCATTTCGTCAATTGAGCTTACTTTCTTTTCGTATATCCAGGCAGCAATTTGTTTGGCTGTGAACTTAGGCATTCCCAGATTACGGGCTATGTCCTGAAGCTCATTGAGTGTCATTCCTAAGAGTGGTTGTTTGCTCATGATGGTTGTTATCTTATTTTCTGGTTACAAAGATAATGCAAATTATACTTTATTGTATTCTTTTGGACTGTCCTTTAGGATATTAATGTTTTAAAAATACATTTTCAAGGTAAGTTTAAGAGTTGCATATTTGAAGTTGTGGAGCTATATGTATAAATTTATTCCGTGGTGGTGACAAATTCTGGTAAATACTTCTTTTATATGTCCCGGTATAAAATTTGTCACCCCCGCTATCAAAGGGTTTCAGAGGGTACCCCCTTGTTACCCCCTCAATTTATTCTATTATAATTCTATTTTTTTGAGTAAGTATCTGTTCAAAATAGAAAAACTCCTTAACTGATTGTATATCTTTGTGTTAAATTTGTAAATTACTTGATTGTTTTCTAAAATGGCGATAAACAGAATGTTTAAAATATGCAATTTTTTTTATTCATCAATGGTTTTTATTTATTGGCCAATGATTTTAATCTATTGACCAATAAATAAAAACCATTGGCCAATAAATTTTAGTCATTAAACAAAAAAGAGAACCTAAAAACTTAGATTCTCTTTCTTTGATGGAGCGGAAGACGGGACTCAAACCCGCGACCCTCAGCTTGGAAGGCTAATGCTCTATCAACTGAGCTACTTCCGCATTAGAAATTTTGTGGGCAAAGAAGGATTCGAACCTCCGAAGTCGAAAGACAGCAGATTTACAGTCTGCCCCATTTGGCCACTCTGGAATTTGCCCCTTATTTCCTATTGCGGTGCAAAGATACAACTATTTATTTAAACTCCAAACAAAATCGATCATTTTTATTGCTGTAATTGCGCATTCATCGCCTTTATTGCCCAATTTACCACCACTACGATCTTCTGCCTGCTCCATTGTATTGGTAGTAATCAGGCCGTAAATAACTGGTATGTCGCCTGTTACATTTAATTGTGTAGCACCTTGTGTTACTCCCATACAAACATAATCAAAATGTGGAGTTTCACCTTTAATTACGCATCCTAAAATGATAACTGCATCAACATCGCAGTTCTCTATCATTTGATTTGCACCAAAAGTTAGTTCAAAGCTACCAGGAACACATCTTACTATTATCTGTTCTTTTTTAGCTCCGTGCTTCATTAATGTATTTACAGCTCCATCAAGAAGAGCGCCTGTAATCTTGCTGTTCCATTCGGAAACAACAATCCCGAATCTCATAGATTCCGCATTTGGTACTGAATTAAAATCGTACTCAGATAGATTGTGATAAGCTGTTGCCATATTATTTCTTGTTTAATTCTTTATTTTAAAAAAAAGTAGAGACGTTGCCACGCAACGCCTCTACTTTATATATAATGTATAGTTCTTATTTCTTTAAAGCTGTAGCTCTTTCAATATACTTATCAATATCCATAGCCTGATAAGAGTTGAAATATTTGTCTTTAATAGTAGTATAGGCTGCAATAGCATCTGTATATTTGCCTTGTTGTTCCATAATTAAACCAGCCTGCAATAAATAAATTGGGCTTAAAGTATTGTTATCTGCTTTTTTAGCAGCATCCTGTAAAGTTGTAACAGCTTTGTCTAATTGGTTTAACTGTGCATAGCAGTTACCTAAAGCTCCAAGGATTGCAGGAGAAACCATTTGATCGTTACCGTCAAAATCACTTAAAAACTTTTGTGCTTCATTGTATTTTCCTAATTGTGCATAGCAGATACCAGCATAAGCCTTAGCCAGATTTGCAGTTTTTGTTCCACTGAATTCGTTAGCAATTTTGATGAATCCTTTGTAACTAACACTATCACCATTAAGTGCTACCTCATAAGCATCTTGTCCAAAATACTCTTCTCCTTTAAATATAGCAATCTCTGCTTTTTCTTCACGAGGAGCTAAATAAAGATACTTGTAGGCAAAGAAAGCAGCAATAATAATAATAACCGCAACGATACCTCCGATAATGCCTTTTCTGTTTTTAATTAAGTACGCTTCAGAGAGGCTGAGCGCGTCTTCCACGTTTAATTTCTGTTCTTTTTTGTCTTGTTCTGCCATTTTATTATGATTCTTTATTATTAACGATTAAACTTAATTTGGTGAGCAAAAGTAGTTTTTTTATATTTATAAATAAAATTTATAGGCATATTTTTTCTTTTCTCTTTTTAAAAATATCTCCTTTATTTTGTTTTTGCTGTTAATACAGAATTTATTTCTAATTTTGCATTTCTAAATAGAAAGATCACCTGCATGATATTAAAACATATATCCATACTTAATTATAAAAATCTGGAGCAAGTAGAATTGGATTTTTCCCTCAAACTGAATTGCTTTTTTGGCTTGAATGGAATGGGAAAAACAAACCTGCTTGATGCGGTGTACTATCTTTCTTTCTGCAAAAGTGCAGGTAATCCTATTGATTCACAGAATATCCGGCACGATCAGGAATTCTTTATGATTCAGGGCTTTTATGAATCGGCAGACGGATCTCCTGAAGAGATATATTGTGGGCAGAAACGTCATCAAAAAAAACAGTTTAAACGAAATAAAAAGGAGTATAACCGTCTTTCGGATCATATTGGCTTTTTACCGTTAGTGATGGTTTCTCCTTCAGACTCAGAACTGATTGCAGGTGGGAGTGAGGAACGCCGACGTTTTATGGATGTGGTAATATCTCAATATGATAAAGAATATCTGGATGCTTTAATCAGATATAACAAGGCATTGCAACAACGAAATTCTTTACTTAAAAGTGAACTCCCTGTTGATGAGGAACTTTTTTTAGTTTGGGAAGAGATGATGGCTGTTACTGGCGAAATTGTATACCGTAAGAGGGAATCTTTTATAGAGGAGTTTATTCCAATTTTTCAGTCCTTTTATTCGTTTATTTCTCAGGATCAGGAACGGGTTGGCTTGTCTTACTCTTCACATGCCCAAGGAGATTCGCTATTGAATGTATTTAGGAATACCCGACCCAAAGATAAAATTATGGGTTATTCGTTAAGAGGTATTCATAAAGATGAATTAGCCATGTCCTTAGGTGATTTTGCAATAAAGCGCGAAGGCTCTCAAGGGCAAAATAAAACTTATTTGATTGCTTTGAAGTTAGCTCAGTTTGATTTTTTGAAACGTACAGGAAATAAAACGCCATTGCTTTTACTTGATGATATATTCGACAAGCTTGATGCTTCACGCGTGGAACAGATTGTAAAATTAGTGGCTGGTGATAATTTTGGGCAGATCTTTATTACCGATACAAACCGCGAACATTTAGATAAGATTCTGAAAAAAATGGATAGTGATTATAAAATGTTTGAAGTTAACAACGGAAATATAAGCGATAAAAACAATCTTTCGGAATGAAAAGAAATAATGCTGTATCAATAGGTGATGCTATCCGCAAGTTTTTACGGGATGAGCGTCTTGAATCTCCGCTAAATGAACAGCGGCTGATTGATGCCTGGGAAGTAGTGCTCGGTCCCGGCATAGCATCTTATACTGATGGATTATTTATTAAAAATCAGATTCTGTATGTGCATTTAACTTCGGCAGCTTTGCGTCAGGAGTTAATGATGGGGCGTGAATTACTTGTGAAGAATCTGAATAGGCATGTAGGAGCACAGGTTATTACAAATATTATTTTTCGTTGAGAGCTCCGTTCTCAGTTATTACTAAATCCATTTTTGTATCATGGGGCTCGGTTGGAATATCCTCAAAAACCTGAAAGGCAAAACAAATACCTATCTTATATGCTTTAACGTCAGGAAGCAGGCGGTCGTAATATCCTTTCCCTCTTCCTAGTCTATTTCCATGCGCATCGAATGAAATTCCAGGAATGATTGCCAGGTCTATTTTTTTATACTCAGTAAATAATTTTCCCGTTGGCTCTTCAATGCCATATGCTCCGGTTCTTAAACCGGAAGAGTCTTTGTGTATTCTGAGTTTCAGATTATCACCTTCAACAACAGGTAAAAGGATTGTTTTTTCTTCTTTCCATTTCTCTATAAAAGAATGAGTTCTTACCTCATCTTTTAATGAATGATATAGCAGAATGATTTTAGCCTTTTGGAAAGTTGGAAGAGATTCCAGATGAAAGAATAATTTTTCTGATAGATCAATAAATTGATTTTCTGTCAGCAATCTTTTCCTTTCTGCTATTATTTTTCGTAATTGTTGTTTCCTGAAATAACTCATGGATAGTATAATTAAGAAAATCCCCCGATAGTTTGTTTATCTACCGGGGGTGTACTTTTATCTTTTCTTTAATGCTTTAGGCCTAACCGGTGCGGTAGGAAATGCTTGCCCATTTAGCAGCACTTCAATTGCCTTCAGAACTGTATTGTCTGTTTGATTTATATATTTAATATACTCTTCTTGTCCCAGCATGCCATCAATGATACGTCCATATATTCTTTTTTCTATTAACTTATGTGATATCTGGATCAACAGGTTTCTTCTCTTTATTCCATTTTCTTCTGCAAATCCTACAAATTGTTCTACTAAATCCTGAGTCCTCAGATAGTTAGCAAGAGAATTACCGTCCTTAAAATGTTTAAGTTTACTTCTGTTCTGGTCAGTGTATTTAAACCCAAACATAATATCCAGACCTTTACTCATCACGGAAGTGTAATAAGATGTAGCTCCGGTTGTGTCCTGAGGAACAAATATATCCGGCATGATACCTCCTCCGCCGTAAACAGGTCTTCCTAATCCTGTTGAATAACGCAGCTTTTTATCTAGTTTGATACTGTCTTTAGAGAAAAATTCCCCATGATCATAGCGGGTGAGCCAGTCCATTTCATAATCTTCATCGTTTCCGTTAACATAAGGGCGCTGAATACATCTTCCAGAAGGGGTATAATAACGTGCAATAGTAAGACGAATGGCCGAACCATCACTAAATTCTATAGGCTGTTGCACTAACCCTTTACCAAAAGAACGACGTCCGATAATCAGACCCCGGTCATTGTCTTGAATAGCTCCTGCAAAGATTTCACTGGCAGAAGCTGAACCTTCATCTACCAAAATTACAATTGGCATTTTTTGGCAACTACCTGTTCCATTGGCAAACTCTTCTGTTCGTGGATACTTTCTTCCTTGTGTGTACACAATCAGTTTTCCTTCGGGTAAGAATTCATTAACCATTCTGATAGCCGCTTCCATGAATCCGCCTGTATTTCCACGCAGGTCAATAATGAGTCCCTGACAATCTTTCTGACTTAGTAAGGCCAAAGCATTCAATAATTCAACATGCGTTGTGCGGCCGAATTTGTTAACGTATACATATCCAATCTTTTTATTGATCATATATGCCGCATTAATGCTGGTTACAGGAATATCTCCACGTACTATTGTGAACGAAAGCAGTTTCTTTTCGCCGAAACGTTTCACGGTCAGTTTTACTTCTGTTCCCTTCTTTCCTTTAAGTTTGCTCATTGCTACGTCATTCGTAACTTTTTTACCAACAAAAAGGGTGTCGTTTACTTTGATAATCTGATCACCAGGCATTAAACCTACTTTTTCTGAAGGGCCACCTTTAATTACACTGTTTACATGGATTGTGTCATTCTGAATACGGAATTGAATACCAATACCACTGAAGCTACCTTCAAGTTCTGAGTTTGCAGCTTCCAGATCCTTCGCAGGGATATATTTAGAATGAGGATCTAATTCTGCTAATATCTGGGGCATGGCGTTCTCTACCAAATCTGTCATGTTGACTGTGTCCACATACTGATCGTCAATAATGCGGAGCAGTGCATTCAATTTATTAGATGAACTGTTTATTATACCCAATCTGCTACCAGAAAAGTGCTTGGTGTAAAATGTACCGATTAATATTCCGACCACAATACTTACCGCAATAATGATGGGTGTAAAGCGTGAAGATTTATTTGTACTCATGAGTTATATTTTATTTAAATAGTTCTTTTTATATTTGGTTCTCTTCGGCAAGGTCTAAGTAAGCGACCTCTATATTAGCACGTTTCAATAAATTGATCCCATCTTCCAAACGATATTTTTCAGAATAAACCACCCGTTTTATACCTGCCTGAATAATCAGCTTTGCACATTCTATACATGGCGAAGCGGTTACATACATAGTTGCCCCATCACTACTATTGTAGGAACGGGCAATTTTTGTGATAGCATTTGCTTCTGCATGCAAAACGTATGGTTTAGTCAAATTCTGTTCATCCTCGCAAATATTCTCGAACCCGGAAGGTGTTCCATTATATCCGTCAGAAATAATCATCTTATCTTTCACAATCAATGCTCCAACCTGACGTCGGATACAATACGAATTTTCAGCCCATATATTAGCCATGCGTATATAACGTTTATCCAGCTCCTGTTGTTTTTTATTTGTCGCATTCATTGTATCGTTATTTCAATTATTTCTTATTTTACATATAAAACCATATGCTCATTTCTACCATTATATGTATAATAGATAGAGAGAATATTGTCATCAGCTTTATAAGAATAAGCGTTTTTTACCGCTTTTACAAAGTCACTGGCAATAAGTTGTGAGTCGTCAGATCCTGCTGAACTAGTGATATTCATTGAAAAATCATTCGATTTTCCATTGGCACTCCATGTTCCATCGAAAGAGCAGTTAATTGCCTGGCCGTAAAACTTATTGTTCTCGTTGAATTTAAGATAAAACCCATTCGGATTTTTTTCTAATACATCATTCGCAGTAGGATACCGGTCTGTAATGACATTATCATTATACATAAAGCTGCTCAGACGCCAGGTTTTACCAACAAGCAAGGTTTTAACATCTTCAGTATTGTTACATCCGCTTATGAAAGGAAGAACTGATAACAGAAGAAATAGAATTTTTGTTTTCATTATTGTTTAATTCCGTTTCTAATTAATAAAGCATCAATGGTTGGCTCTTGTCCACGGAAGCGTTTATATAACTTCATTGGGTGTTCTGTACCTCCTTTTGAAAGAATATTTTCGCGGAAAGAAGTAGCTACCTCTTTATTGAAAATACCCTTTTGTTTAAAGAGTGAGAATGCGTCAGCATCAAGAACTTCAGCCCATTTGTAACTATAATAACCGGCAGAATATCCTCCAGCAAAAATATGTGAGAATTGTACGCTCATACATACATTATCCAATACCGGAAGTAATTTGGTTTTGGTCATTGCCTGTTGCTCGTATTCAATCACATTTCCATCAAAAGGAGTGTTTCTTGTATACCATGCCATATCCAGTAGTCCTAAACTTACCTGGCGAATGCAGCCATAACCTACATTAAAGTTGGATGCATCAACAATACGTTGAATTAATTCCTGAGGCAATTGTTCGCCTGTTTGATAATGTTTGGCAAATGTATTCAGAAATTCTTTTTCAATGGCAAAGTTTTCCATAAACTGTGATGGCAATTCTACAAAATCCCAGTAAACATTTGTACCGCTCAGACTTTCATAAGTTGTGTTGGCAAACATACCGTGAAGTGAATGACCAAACTCGTGCAAGAAAGTCTCTACTTCACTAAAAGTAAGTAAAGCTGGTTTGTTTTCAGTAGGCTTTGTGAAGTTCATCACCAAAGAAACGTGTGGTCGGCTGTCTTTGCCGTTTTCCTTCCATTGTGCTTTGAATTCTGTCATCCATGCACCGGCACGTTTTCCTGCACGTGGATGAAAGTCTGTATATAACACAGCCAGAAATTTTCCGTCTTTATCAAATACTTCATAAGCATCTACATCCGGGTTATAAACAGGTATTTCGTTGTTTTTCTTAAATGTAATTCCATATAATCTGGTAGCCAGTCCAAACACACCTTCTTTAACCTTGCTTAATTCAAAGTATGGTCTAAGCATTTCATCGTTAATACTGAATTTCTGATCTTTCAGTTTATTTGAATAAAAGCTCCAATCCCAAGGCATTATCTGGAAGTCGGGTCCTTGTGTTTGTCTTGCCAGATCCTGTACCTCTTTCACTTCTTTTTCTGCTGTAGGTTTGTATGCATCTACCAGTTGGTTCAGAAGTTTATATACGGCATCGCTGTTTTCGGCCATTCTTTCCTTAAGAGTGTATGCTGCATAATTATTATAACCTAATAGTTGTGCTATCTCCAAACGGATATTGGCCAGTCTTGCTACATTCGCAAAATTGTTATACTCATTGTTGTGAGTACATTGCGTGTTATAGGCAGTATAAAGTTCCTTTCTCAGGTCGCGGTTTTCACAGTAGGTCATGAAAGGAATGTAACTTGGCGCATTCAAAGTAAACATCCATCCTTCTTTTCCTTTTTCTTTTGCTGTTAATGCAGACGCTTCAAGAATACTTTCAGGTAGTCCTGCGAGTTTCGCTTTATCAGTAATAACTAATTCGTAGTTATTTGTTTCTTTCAGGATGTTTTGTCCGTACTGTAAGGTAAGTTTGCTTAGCTCAGTAGTTAAAGCACGGTATTTAACTTTTGCTTCACCTTCCAGATTTGCTCCATTGCGAACAAAGCCATCATAGGTTTTTTGCAATAGTCTGGTTTCTTCTTTAGTGAGCTTCAATTTATTTATTTGGCTATAAACAGCCTTAACCCTTTCGAATAGTTTTTTGTTCAGGCTGATATTATTTCCGTGTTCAGTTAAAAGTGGCATCATCTTTTCTGCTACTGTCTGAAGGTCGTCATTTGTTTCTGCACTAAGCAGATTGCCAAATACATTTTGTACCCGGTTGAGTAATGCGCCTGATTTGTCGAGTGCTACAATTGTATTTTTAAAACTTGGCGCCTCAGGATTGTTAACAATGGCATAAATCTCAGCCATTTGTTTCTTCATTCCTTCTTGAAGAGCAGGTTCAAAATGTTCAGTTTTTATTTTGTTGAAAGGGGCGGTTCCGTGAGGTGTAGTATACTTCTCAAGAAATGGATTCTGAGCTTGGGTTATATTCATAATACAAAATAATGCAAGTGTTGATGTTAATTTTTTCATTCAAAAGGTTATATAAATAATAATCACCTACAAAAGTGCTAAAAAAAAATATTACTTTATGAAGAATAGTGGAGTTTTTAACAAAGTATATTACTTTTGTGTGAATTTGACTAGGGACGTTGGGAAAAAGTTAATAGAAAATGAAAGAAAGATTTTTTTTATTGCTAAAAATATATGCGCTTTTTATATTATTGTTTGTAATTCAGAAGCCTTTATTTATGTTGTACTATCATGATCTGTATCATGGTTGTTCGGTTGTTGATTATTTGTCGGTTATGTGGCATGGTCTGCCGCTTGATGCTTCTATATCTGGCTATCTGACTATATTGCCGGGCCTGTTTCTTATAGCTTCTTTGTGGCTCAATTCTTCCATTACAAAATGGATATTTAAAATATACTACGGGATCGTTGCTGTAGTAATGGGACTAATCTTTGTATCAGACCTTGTTCTTTATAAATATTGGGGATTCAGACTTGATTCTACTCCTCTTTTTTATTTGAAAACACCGAAGGACGCTTTTGCAAGTGCTGATTTGATCACTATATTACTAGCGTTGGTTGCAGTAATAGTGGTCATATCTGTTCTCTTTTTTCTTTTTTATTATATTCTTTTTAAATCAGAGAAAAGGATAAAGAAACCATTCTATCGTAAAAGAACATCTCTGATATTACTGCTGGTTACAGGTTTTCTTTTTATTCCAATAAGAGGTGGATTTTCTGTTTCAACCATGAATGTGGGTTGGGCTTATTACAGTGATAAGATTGAATTGAATCATGCTGCTATTAATCCTTGTTTTAGTTTGATGGAATCACTGTCACGTGAACAAGATTTCGAAGATCAGTACCGTTTCATGAAGACCAATGAAGCTGCTGTAGAGTTTGCTAAAATGAAAGATCAGGTTCAGACAGATAGTGTTCCTTCACTTTTTACAACTAAAAGACCGAATGTTATTTTTATTGTTCTGGAAAGTTTTATGTCTAAGATTGTTCAGCCCTTAGGTGGATTACCTGATGTGGCGCCTAACATGAATGCATTCTGTAATGAAGGCATTTTGTTTACGAATTTCTATGCAAATAGTTTCCGGACAGACCGTGGACTAGTTTCAATCCTGAGTGGTTATCCGGCTCAGCCCACAACTTCCATTATGAAATATCCACAACGTAGTCAGTCGCTGCCTTCTATCTCCAAATCGTTGAAAAAGGCGGGATACAACACTGAGCATTATTATGGTGGAGATGCTAATTTTACCAACATGCGTTCTTATTTACTCTCACAAGGATATGACCAGATTATTAGTGATAAGGATTTTCCATTGAGTGAAAGAATGTCTAAATGGGGAGCTTCGGATCAATATTTGTTTAACCGTGCCTCTTCAGATCTTTCGGGAGTGCAGAAAGAACCGTTCTTTAAAACCATTCAAACATCTAGTAGTCATGAGCCTTTTGATGTTCCATCACATAAATTTAAAGACCCATATCTTAACTCTGTATTTTATGCAGACAGTTGCCTAGGTCAGTTTATTAATCAGTATAAACGAACCAAATATTGGAAGAATACTGTGATTGTTCTGGTTCCCGATCATGCTATGCATTATCCTGCGTCTATTACTAATCATCAGGTAGAGCGTTTTCAGATACCACTAATAATTATTGGAGGTGCTGTTAAACAGCCTTTGAAAATTAACACTTATGCATCGCAAATAGATATTGCTGCAACAGTTCTTTATCAGTTGGGATTGCCGCATAAAGAATTTACTTTCAGTAAGAACATTTTAAATCCGGCCTCTCCACACTTTGGCTATTTTACTTTTCCAAATGGATTTGGTATGACTACTAAAGATAATAAGCTGATTTTTGATTGTGAGGCAAATAAGGTTGTACTTGATAAGGGAGAGAAGAAAAGTGCGAACCTGAAACCTGCAAAAGCCTATTTGCAAAGTCTGTACGATGATTTGTCGAAAAGATGAGAAATTATAAACACACAAAATTATAATAACCATGTTTACAAAAGAAACTTATATGAATAGGAGAGCACAGTTAAAGAAAACTGTTGCATCCGGTCTTTTATTATTTTTAGGGAATGACGAATGTGGAATGAATTATGAAGATAATACATATCCGTTTCGTCAGGATTCTACGTTCCTTTATTTTTTCGGACTACCTTATGCAGGATTATCTGCTATTATTGATATTGACAATGATAAGGAGATTATTTTTGGTGACGAGCTGACCATTGATCACATTGTGTGGATGGGTACACAGCCTACTATCAAAGAGAAGAGCGAAAGAATAGGAATATCATGCACACAATCTGCAAAAAGCATTGAATCATATCTGAAGAATGCTCAGGCAAAAGGACAGAAAATTCATTTCCTGCCTACTTACCGTGCTGAGCATAAACTGAAATTAATGAATTTACTTGGATATTTACCTAAACCGGAAGAGGCATCAGTTCCTTTTATCCGTGCGGTGGTAAACCAACGCAACTATAAGTCGGCGGAAGAGATTCTGGAAATTGAAAAAGCCTGTGATGTTACAGCCGATATGCATATTAAAGCTATGCAAATGCTTCGCCCGGGAATGAGAGAAAGTGATGTTGCCGGTGCTTTGGAAGATATCGCTTTGTCGGCAGGTGGCGGACTTTCGTTTCCTACCATTGCTACAATAAACGGACAAACACTGCACAATCACTATCATGGTAATGTGGTAAAGGAAGGCGATATGTTACTAGTTGATGCCGGAGCTGAAACCGCTATGGGATATGCCGGCGATATGTCTTCCACTATTCCGGTTAGTAAGAAATTTACTTCTCGTCAGAAAGATGTTTATGATATTCAGGTGGCTTCTCATCTTGCCGCTGTTGAGGCTCTTCGTCCCGGAATTCCATTTAAGGAAGTATATGAACTTTCAGCAAAGGTAATTGTAGAAGGTATGAAATCTCTTGGAATTATGAAGGGAGATGCCGATGAGGCTGTGCAGGCTGGTGCTCATGCAATGTTCTTCCCTTGCGGACTAGGTCACATGATGGGACTTGATGTTCACGATATGGAGAATTTGGGTGAAGTATATGTGGGCTATGACGGCGAACCAAAGAGCACTCAGTTTGGACGTAAGTCTTTGCGCCTGGGACGTAAGCTGGAACCAGGGTTCGTGTTGACCATTGAACCGGGCGTTTATTTTATTCCCGAATTAATTGATTTGTGGAAAGGTGAGAAGAAGTTCACTGAATTCATTAACTATGATAAGCTGGAAACTTACAAAGATTTCGGAGGTATCCGTAATGAAGAAGATTATCTGATTACCGAAAACGGATCAAGGAGACTAGGAAAGAAGATTCCTTTAACAACTGAAGAAGTAGAGGCGCTGAGATAATTTTATGGAGAAAAGTTCTAAAGCCATAGTTTATGCAAGTGTGGCTGTTTTGAGTTGGTCAACAGTAGCTACAGCTTTTAAAGTTGCCTTGAAAAGTCTGACTTACTTTGAGTTGCTATTAATAGCCAGTTGCACTGCATTACTTATTTTTTCAATAGTACTTCTTGCTCAAAGAAAGCTAAGTCTGGTTCGTTCATTGACGGTGAAGGAGTGGGTGCGTTTTGCCTGTATCGGATTGTTGAATCCGGTAGCCTATTACTTAGTACTATTTAAGGCCTATTCTCTGCTTCCAGCTCAGATAGCCCAACCCATAAACTATTCGTGGCCTATTCTTTTGTTGATTATGCTGGCTGTTTTTACCCGGCGTCCCATTCCGCTGCCAAAGTACGTGGGATTGATTCTTTCCCTTTTAGGAGTGCTGTTTGTTTCTTTGGGAGCAGGCAAATCCTCAATCAGTGGAATCTCAGTTCCCGGAATATTGCTTGATGCATTAAGTGCTGTGTTATGGGCAACATATTGGATGATAAACAATAAGTATAAAGGAACAGATGGAATAGTATCCCTTTTTATGGGTTTCCTTTTCGGAACAATCTATCTGCTTCTCGGAGCAATGTTTGTAGGAGTAAATGTGCACAATGTTTCAAGTCTTCTGGCAGGAATGTATGTAGGTGCTTTTGAGATTGGTGTTCCGTTTATATTCTTCGGGCTGGCAATCCGTACAACTAGCAATCCTGCGCTGGTTAACCAACTTTGTTATCTTGCTCCGTTCATGTCCTTATTCTTTATAAGCATCGTACTGGGCGAACAGATTTATATTTCTACTTACATTGGTCTGCTGCTCATTGTGGGAGGCATTGTCTTCAATCAGTATCTGGCAGATAAGATGACATGGAAACTATATAGGGTAATAGTTAGGTATCGCATTACTCATAGAGTATATTCAAACTAATTCTGCGCAAAAAACGAAAATGAACCCTCACTCCCTCACTTTTTAGTGCAGAGAGCTGAATATGAATTAATTGATCCGTGATGGATGGTATTTTATCCATCACGGATCAATCACTTTTTGGGGCATCCCTCACGTTTTCGTTTCTTAAAACCTGGTTTCAGTTTTTAAAATTGAGGAATAGAAAATAAAAAACGCTTCCGGATAATATGTTTCCCTTGTACAAAAGAATTAATTGTTTTGTACAAGGTAATTAATTCTTTTGTACAGAAGAATGCAATCTTTTGTACAAGGACGCACAAATGTTCGGTTATGTTTTTTAAAAAGCTGGTTACAGATTTTATTTTGATAACCGGATGTCAATAAGTTATCATACGTAATTAATGATGTATTTTGATCTAACGCCTTAAAGGATTTGATTCATTCGTTCTTTGAGATTACGACAGTTTGTAAAAGCATCAAAAGGTAGCCACTGATACTTCATAAACCTCCAAAGTATTTCTATCAGATTTAGTTCAGGAGAATAAAAGGGCAAAAAATAAATATATAAGTCCTGTATCTTATAACGAGATGAAAATGCAGCAAATCTATAAATATCAAAATAGATTAATAATTAGATCTAATTACTTAAATATTAATTAATATTTAGCTTTAAAGACAAATCCTTTCTATCAATAAAATAATAGGTTATTATATTAATAACTAAAAGTAATCTGAATATTTTTGTAATTATGCGCTGTTTTATCATTATATATATGGTATGTAATATGTATTTAAGAAAAAAAATAGATTATATATTTGTTATATAATAAATAATGTATATTTTTGGCACGATAATATGACTGAAAATTATTTTATTGTAACCAAGATTCTTATATAACTAATTCTATGGACTGTCTAAAAATGTTTTTTTTTAGTTTTTGCATACATTTCTTTAATTCATGCAAAAGTTTGGTAGTTTTTTGCTCGTAGAGGAAGTGATTCTGGTGCAACTGTACACGCATACCTTTTTAAAATTATTCTGTAACCTCTTAAATCTTATGAATATGAAGAGAATAATACTCATATCAATTCTTTTTTGCATTAATTTTTGTTTTTCTTTTAGCCAAAACAAAGTGGGATCTTGGAAATTTGACGATGCTAGCAATTTGATGAAAGCAGAAGTCGGAAAACCATTGGTTTTAGTGGGAACCGGAGTGCAGAAAGCTGATGGTCCAGATGCTTCTAATGGTGCTGTTACAGTTATGAGAGGTACTTACTTTGAAGTAGATCATGGTATCCCTGCTAAAGCTGGAAATACAAATGTAAATGACTATTCTTTAGTGATTGATTTTAAAATTTCTTCTCTGGATGTTTGGCATAATTTTTTGCAGACTGATCCAACAAATACATCCGATGGCGATTGTTTTATAAATAAATCGGGAAATATCGGTACTTATACTACAGGCTATAGCTCTTATGCAGTTTCACCCAATAAATGGTATCGGTTTGTTATTTCTGTAAGTTTAAATAATTCATTTAAATTTTATTTAGATGGAAACTTAATACATATAGGTAATGTTCAAACTTCTAATGACCGTTTTTCGTTAGCAAAGAAGTTACTCTTGTTTGCAGATGATGATGGCGAGGATGGTGCTATGGATATAGCAGAAGTTTCATTATATGACGGTGCTTTAGATGATGCAGCTGTTACCGATTTAGGAGGATATGGACATACAAGTAAATATGTGTACGATATTCCAGTTGTAAAACCTTACTTACAGACTCCGGGATCTGATTATATGTATATATCATGGCAGGACACATCAACTGTAAAAACACAGGTTAATTATGGTACTACTACTACTTTAACTAATAACAAAACGGGAAGTTATGAAACAATAAATAGTTATCCATATATATGGCATACTGTTAAGTTGACCGATTTACAGCCAAATACTAAATATTATTATCAAGTGACTAGTGGTAGTGGAGATTCTCCGTTATATTCATTTAGGACTCAACCAGATAAGTATTATTCGGATGGTCACATTCGTTTTCTACTTTTTGGCGATACACAACAGAATCCGGATTTAACAACAATTGTTGTTAATAGTGCCGTAACACAAATGAAAAATTTATTCGGAGATGATTATGCTGACAGCTTGAATTTTGTTTTGCATACAGGAGATTGCCTTCAGCAAGGGAATAGCATAAGTGCATATACAACAGAATTTTTCCATCCAATGGAACCTCTTAGCTGCAGATTACCTTTTGCAATAGCAGCAGGAAATCACGAAGTAGACAGTCCGTTGTTCTATTCTTATATGAAATATGATGATATTGCTCCATTCAGTTCGCCGGAAGGAATCTCTGAAAGATTCTGGTCCTTTAAGGTTTCCAGAACTTTATTTGTTGGCTTGAATTCAAATATTGTATATACATTCGGTGATCAGGAAAAAACCTGGTTTGATCAGTTATTGCAGAATGCAGAAGCTGATCCTTTAATTGATCGTGTATTCTGTTTTATTCATCATTGCCCACACAGTGAATTATGGCAGGATGGAGAAAGTCAATATTCACGTGATATATTAAGTATTATGCAGAAATACTCTAAGGCACAACAATTATCATTTGGCCATACTCATGCTTACGAAAATGGTGTAATTCCTTCTTTAGCCAATAACACAACTGGTGACATAAGTTCTATTTGTGGTGGCGGTGGTGGTGGTGACAGAGATTATTTCTCTTCATCTGCTGTTGATATACCTTCAGTAAATATGTCTTATACTCAGAACTTCTTCATATATGCTGATATTGATGTTAAAAATAAGTCTCACGTGTTTAAAGCTTATGGTGTGGGAGATTTAGCTAAAAATAAAACGTCCAATATTACTTTAATAGATTCATGGTATCGTAAGCTGAATCAGGCGAAACCTGAAACTCCGTCATGTGTTTCTGCTGTTTTGAAGAATGATAGTGTTTATCTTTTATCTTCTCAATTTAATGGAGTGGATAGTTTGATGTCAGTCGAGCTTCAGGCAACATCAACACCTAATGATTATTCACAACCATTATTCGATTTGACTACCGATTGGAGAGATATTTTTGGAATTGATAGCAACGGAAATGCAATTGATTTGAATAAAAATATAAATTTGCTGAAACATACTATCTCTGTAAAATCTTTAATAAATGGAAATACATACGGATGGAGAGTGAGATATCGTGATCATAACCTGAAATGGAGTAATTGGTCTAATGAACAGTCTTTTAAGTATGATGTATCGACCGGAATCAATACTATTCCAACAGATAGTAAAAGTGTTGTTAAAATAGTGAATCCCATACGTAATTCTATTTCAATAATACTCTCCGGCAATCAAAAGATTCAGAGCTTTACGCTATATGATATTTATGGGCATATGATCCTGCAGTCAACTAAGGATGATACAAATATTGAAGTTGCCGGACTTGTAAATGGCATTTATATTGCTAAAATCAAAATAGGTGAGAAAGATTATTATTTAAAATGTATTAAAGAATGATTTTAATGTAGTGTATAATGAAAACGCATCTCCATATACAATTATGGTAAATGGAGATACGTTTTATTTAGTTAATCATCTTATGAAAAAAAACAGTATTTTATTAATTCTCCTTTTATTTCCACTTTGTGTTTTTTCAAAAACAATATGGTTGGATAAGCTTAATGTTAGTTTGATGTATCAGGATTGGGGTACAGCACAAGTTAATAAATCGGTTCTTGGCTTGCCTCTGAAAGTAGCAGGAACTAACTATCAACGGGGTATTGGCACTCATTCAATAAGTCGCTTTTTAGTGAATTTGAATGGTAAAGCAAAATCTCTGTCCGGTTTTGTTGGCGCTGATGATAGTAATGACTATAGTGGAAATATGGAATTTCAGATTATTGCCGATAAAAAAGTTATTTGGCAGAGTGGAATCATGCACAAAGGAATGCCTGCTAAAGCTTTCTCTGTTAATCTGAAGAATGTTCAGAAAGTAGCATTGCTTGTGACTGAAGGAGGAGATGGAATTATGTATGATCATGCTGATTGGTTAAATGTAAAATTTGAAACATCTGGTGATGTAATACCCGAAAGTGTTGTTCCTGAAAAGATAGCAACAGAGAAATATATATTAACTCCAAAAGAAAAAGAAACTCCAAAGATTAATTCACCAAAGATTTATGGTGTAAGACCAGGAAGCCCCTTTTTATATACCGTTGCAGCAACCGGAAAAAGACCTATTCTTTTTTCTGCTTACCAACTTCCTGATGGCCTCTCCATTGATAAAGAAACTGGTATAATTACTGGCTCTTTAGAAAAGAAAGGTACATATAATGTAATTGTAAGAGCCGATAATGAATTAGGTGGTGATTTTCGAATTGTTCGAATAATAGTTGGAGACAAAATATGTTTAACTCCTCCGATGGGATGGAATAGCTGGAATTGCTGGGGACTTGGTGTTGATGATAAAAAGGTAAAGAATGCAGCTGATTTTATGAGTCGCAAACTGATTAACCACGGTTGGACGTATGTTAATATTGATGATGGATGGGAAGCTGATAAGAGAACTGCAGATAATGAGCTTATGGGCAACTATAAATTCCCTGATTTTAAAGGATTAAGTGATTATATTCATTCAAAAGGTTTGAAGTTTGGTATCTATTCATCTCCAGGTCCGAAAACTTGTGGTGGATATTTGGCTAGTTATATGCACGAGGAACAAGATGCTCAAACCTGGGCAAAATGGGGTGTTGATTATCTGAAGTATGATTATTGTTCTTATAATGAAGTAGCTCCTGTACCAACAGAAGATTTGATTAAAGAACCTTATGCCGTTATGAGAAAGGCTTTGGATAAGACAAATCGTGATATAGTTTATTGTGTGGGATATGGAGCTCCCAATGTTTGGAATTGGGGACAAGAAGCTGGAGGTAACTTCTGGCGAACTACAAGAGATATTAGTGATGAATGGAATGTAGTAACTGCTATTGGATGTTTCCAGGATGTATATGCACAAGTAACTAAACCAGGTTCTTATAATGATCCGGATATGCTGGTTGTTGGAAAGCTTGGTCAGGGATGGGGAGCAAAAGCTCATGATTCATACCTGACTCCTGATGAACAATATTCTCACATAAGCCTTTGGTGTTTATTGTCTGCTCCATTACTTATTGGGTGCGACATGGATAATATGGATGATTTTACCTTGAATCTGCTTACTAATGATGAAATTATTGCTGTTGATCAAGATCCTTTGGCAATGCCTTCGAAGAAAATAATAACAGATGAAGGACAGATATGGTACAAATACTTGGAAGATGGTTCTGTAGCCGTAGGCTTTTTTAATATTGATCCATATGCTATTTTATGGAATCAAAAAGATGGTGAGCAAATACAAAAGATGAAATACAAAATGACTCTGAACTTGTCTCAACTTGGGTTAAATGGAAAATATACAGTGCGTGATTTATGGCGTCAGCAAGACTTAGGTATTGTAAATAACTCTTTTTCAACAGATGTGCCTTATCATGGCGTCTCTTTTGTGAAATTTGTTCCTGTAAAATGAATTAGTTTTATAAATTTGAATGTTTTCAAAGATTATATAATAGAAAATCATAATAATATGAATAGACGGAATTTTCTACAATTCTTGGGTGTTAGTTCTGCTGCACTTTTTATCCCCGGAGGATTGCAATCTAAATTGCTCAAATCAATGGCGCAAAATCCCAATATAAAACCAATCTCAGGATCCTGGTTTGAGTTTCAACACCTTTTGCCCTCTGAAGGGAGATATTGGGATCCAGCTTTAGCTAAGTTTACTGCTGAACAATGGAAAGAGAAAGTAAAGGAGATTAGTGAAATAGGATTTGAATATCTGGTACTGCAGGAAATAGCCTTGGATGGAAAAGCTATTTATCCTTCTGGATTAGCGCCCCAATATCAGTTAGGTTGTGATGATCCATTAGAAGCTGTTCTTTCAGCGGCAGACGAAGTGGGAATTAAATTTTTTATTAGTAACGATTTCTGGGCAGATTGTCAGAAGGGTGATTTTTTAATGAATGATCCTGGAATTAGGAAACTTCGGGCGAAGGCAATGGAAGAGGTTACTAATAAATATGGTCATCATAAAAGTTTTTATGGCTGGTATTTTCCGAATGAATCTTACCTGATGCCTTATTTTGATGACAAGTTTATTAATTATATGAATGATTGTACCAGAACGGCAAAAATGTTAATGCCGGATAGTGTAAACATGATTGCTCCATATAATATAAAAGCAGAAAAGTCAGATGATTTTTTTGTTAAGCAGTTAGAACGGATGAATATTGATATTATAGCTTATCAGGATGGAGTTGGTGTAAACTCAACCAGACTGGGTGAGCCGGCTAAATATTTTGAGAACTTGTACAAAGCACATCAAAAAGCATCCAGGGCAAGAATTTGGGCTGATATGGAATTGTTTTATTTCGAGGAAGGTACCAAAGGAAATCTTTTACCTGCTGATTTTGAGACGCGTATATTGAAACAGATGGAAGATCTTTCTCCTTTTGTTGACAAGATATTATGTTACCAATATATTGGATGCATGAATAAACCTGGCTCAAAAGCTTATGCCGGACATGAGAACCAGGAATCTGTAAGGTTATACAAACAATACAAAAAGTGGTATGATGCTAATATCATTAATAAATAATTAATTTAGGATGAAGAATTATTTTATAGCCTTGATATTTATAATGTGCCCTTTTTTATCAAATCAAGTATCGGCACAAATAAAATTACGTTTACCATCTATACTAAGTGATCATGCTGTTTTGCAGGGATCATCTGAATGTAAGTTATGGGGATGGGGGCCAGGTGCAGAAACGGTAAAAATAGTTTGTAGCTGGAATGATAGGGATACAATCTCTGTCCCTATTGATGCCAGATGTCTTTGGGAGACAACAATTAAAACTCCGAAAGGTACTGGACCATATAAAATAGAATTTATATGTGGAAAACAATATCTTAAAATACAAGATATACTTGTAGGAGAAGTCTGGCTGTGTTCAGGACAATCAAATATGGAATTTAATTACAAATGGGGCTTGAATGATCCGGAATCTTTAAATACTTGTGAGAATGATTCTATTCGTTTCTTTCAGGTTGAACAGGATTATGATGAATATCCAAGGAGTGATTGTAAGGGTAAATGGGTGTTGTGTAACAAGAATACAATGCCAGATTTTAGTTCGTTGGGCTATTTCTTTGGTAAAAAGCTCTTCAATGCAATCCTCTGTCCCTATTGATGCCAGATGTCTTTGGGAGACAACAATTAAAACTCCGAAAGGTACTGGACCATATAAAATAGAATTTATATG